>Ga0209137_1000995_pt1 | contig 27975 bp, 27 predicted proteins | sample SaaInl5LU_22_DNA_FD_184642 | JGI IMG/M metagenome (GOLD analysis project Ga0209137, IMG submission 184642) | Marine microbial communities from expanding oxygen minimum zones in the Saanich Inlet - ESP_105LU_22_DNA (SPAdes) (version 2) | ecosystem: Environmental > Aquatic > Marine > Intertidal...
GCGGGCGGGGTTGGGGCGAGAGTGGCGGGGTTGGGGCGAGCGTAGCGAGCCCATTGTGTGGTGCAGGTTGGGTTACGGGCGAGCGTAGCGAGCCCATATAGTGTATTGAGTTAGAGTAGGTGCGGGTAGGCAATTATGGGGGTCAATCATAATGGCTCGCTTCGCTCGCCAAATTATGAACAAAAAAATATTTTTTATTCATAACTAAAAAAATGACATTACAATACATCTATCAAAATGGTCATTACATTCCGTTTTTATATCCTATAGTCTATTACTTCTTACAAAACCATTTATTTACATCCACCATTTTATTAAAAGCATTAGCCGTTAATTTTTTCATTCATTTCGGTCATTTATTGTCTTATGCACATATTGCACCTCCTCCATTGAAAGCCTTTGTCCGTTTTACCGACAGTGGTTATATTGCCACCTTTCTCACGCATTTTCAACCCGAATTGTTTCCCATTGCATTCAATGTCCATATGTTTATAACCATCGCTTTTTTCACCGTTGTATTGTGCTTTAGCGATTCCGATGTAGACGATATATATGACGACGCCATTGATTTCCAATACACACGTATTTGGTCATATGCCATACATGGACTATTTACATTATTTTTCCTATATCATCTAGTCAATCCAAAAAATAAAACGACCTATAGATTCAACAATGAGACATATTTCCAAACTTTAACCTGGATGATTATATGGTTTTGTCTCATTTATATTCCATGGAGGCTATTGACAGACGACCCGGTATATGCCGTTTTAGGAGACGATAGTTCAAATACAACAAAAATAGGCGTAGTATGTCTCGTATTTGTCATTTTTTACATTACAAATTCTATAGGTCGTGTATTGTCTTCTTAACGGCTTATGTCATGTGGGAATTCGGCAATATATGATTCGTACATTTGTCTCACCATATTAAACGATATTTGGCATTCAATCCCGCATTGGTTTATATGAGTCATCCATAGTTCTTGAATTTCCTTGGTATTTTGATGGTGAGTATTGTAAATAATAAATCCGGTTTGAGAGTGTTTGTGATAATTTTCGGTCAACCCTATACTCTTGCAATCGTCAATGTATCTTACATAATCGTTTTGTTGCCGTTTGTATCTAGGGAAACATATTGCCACATTAAATTCATCTACAATCGTTTTATTGAATGGATGCAAATGCATTGCGATACACTTACTATAATCCCATGAATAAATGAATGTCATGGTGTCTGATAGGTTTACATTAAATTTACTGTCGTACCATACCACAAAATCGTAGGGTTTTTCCAAATACTTGTCGGGAAATACTTTCAATGGTTTGGAATCCCTAGAGTTTACAATATATTGTTCAGTCGGGTCCGTCTCATTATTTTCAATGTTCTCTAGGAAAATCACTTTTGTATATTTGGTTTCTGCCTCATCCGCAACAAAACGATTGTTTGTAATAAAATAAGAATCCACATGTGCAGATATGTCTGGTAAATTCGTAGGATGTTCTTGTCCAATATAACCCGTTACATAAGCAATACTGACATGTTTCATAAGAATGAGTATGTTTGGTCCGAATTCGTTTTCAATATTTAGCCGGAGGGTTTCACTATACAAATGATTCGGAAAAGCGATGAAAATTCTACAGTCGTGCCAACAACCGGGCAATGTCTCGTTTATAAGGAAAACAACATATCCATTATTTTGCAAAAAAGAAACCACAATATTGTAATCTTCTTTCTCAATGTGTTGTTCAAATGCAATAACTGGTTTGTACAATTGGATGATTTTAGACGCCCCTTGCATGACTTTATATTCCATTCCTTCCACGTCAATATGCATATATCCTATGTTTGTGATAACCCCACCGTCGTGCAATTGGTCCAATGTGACTGATTCCAGTTTATGTATCCCATTGTCTCCAGGGGTATTAAATACGAATGAACAATGGTATAAATCTTCGTTGGTAGTCAGGGTTTCTATCTGGTTACTGATAGCTTTATTTATAGTTTTTACGTTTGTGATTGAATTGCGTTTGCAAACTTCATCAATAAAATCACAATTGTCAATAGATGGGTCAATACCATAAATCATACTTTGAGACATATTCATTGCCCACGGTATAGTATTGTCACCAATCCATGCTCCTAAATCAATGACATTATTGGTTATAATATTGTGACTAATCAAATAGGTATTTATTTTTCTAAACGTGACTTCTGATTCACATCGCGCTTTGAATGTTTCTGAATAACGATGGTCAAATAATTGAATCTCAATATTATTATCATGCGGAAATGTACCTACGTTCATTTATATAAAACTTTCACTTTTTAAACGTTTAAATCATTTTATCTTTCACATTTTATTGTGAATTGGTTTAAACCGATTTCATTGAGACTAATTAATGATTTTACCTATAAAAACTCTCAAATACTATTTTTTAACTCACCAAAATATATGTCGTAAAGAAAATATGATGAAAGAGTTTGCAGACGTTGACCTTACCGAAGTGAATCCAATCAATCACGAAAACCGTAATTCTTCTGGTGCGTCTGGATTTTCTAGAATGTTAGAACGAGCAGTGTCTCATTGCGACCATTTTGAACCCTTTGTATTGTTAGAAGACGATGTAAAACGAAAGAGGGAAATACCGGAAACAATCACCATACCAGACGATACAGATATATTGTATATTGGCTTGTCTAGATGGGGAATGAAGGATTCCAATCAAACTTCAATGGATATTGTTTGTTATAAAGATGTAGACGATTCGGTTATCCAAGTATGGAACATGCTCAGTTTACACGGGATTGTGATTTGCTCGTTGCGTGGGTTGTTAGCCATGCAGAGATGTATGACAGAGGCCTATATTAAACAAATACCATGGGACATTTATATATGTCAAATACAACCATACTATAAAATATACGCATTGAGAGACCCTTTGGTATACCAATTTGGGGAACTCGGGGGTCGTGAAGAATGTACCAATATTACGTACAAAGACCGCCGTGAAAAAGAGTTTCCATTGGCATGGGTAAAAAAGGATTTAGCATGCATTGAAATGCGTTTATAATATTGCTTTTTTCTCAGTATAATATAAACATGAAATATAAAATACGAAAACGGTTAACTCGTAAGAAGCCGAAACGCAAATATTTCCCCGAACCGTGTACCGAAAATATGACCTTCCAAGAATGTGAATTGGCTATATTGCGTCAAGCCGTGGATGAAAACGAAGACCGCGCCAAAAAGTCTCAAGCCAATTCTGAAGAAGTGAAAGCCATGATAAATACGTTGGAAAATTTCCTTCGCGAGACACAATGCATTTGTTATGGAGGTACGGCCATTAACAATATATTGCCCGAAGAAGCCCAATTTTACGACCGAGATGTTGAAATCCCCGATTATGATTTCTTTTCCGAAACCCCTTTAGCACATGCCAAACAATTGGCCGATATTTATTATTCTCAGGGATATAGTGACGTAGAAGCCAAAGCCGGTGTCCATTTTGGTACCTATAAAGTGTTTGTGAATTTCATTCCAATGGCCGACATTACGGCTCTCCATCCTGACCTATACAAGTCCATTAAAAAAGAAGCCATAATATTGGACGGCATTTACTATACTCCGCCAAATTATTTGCGTATGAGTATGTTTCTAGAATTGTCGCGTCCGTCGGGGGATGTGTCTCGTTGGGAAAAAGTCCTTAAGCGTTTGTCTTTATTGAACCAATATTATCCATTAAAAACGAGCGAATGCCACAAAGTGGATTTCCAACGTAAATTGGAATCGGTGGACAATGCCGAATTATTGCACTATAATGTACGTGATGCGTTTATAGAGCAAAAAGTCGTCTTTTTCGGTGGCTACGCCACCAGTTTGTATAGCAAATATATGCCTCATGGAAGGAAACACGACGTGCAAAACATTCCCGATTTTGATGTATTGCACGAAGACCCTGAGAAATGTGCGCAATTCATATTGCAACGTCTCAAAGACAACGGGTTCAAAGGCAAACTCATTGAACACGAAGAAGTGGGCGAAGTCGTACCTATGCATTACGAAGTACGAGTGGGCAAAGAAACATTGGCATTCATTTATAAACCGATTGCATGTCATAACTATAATGAAATACATTTAGAAGGAAAATCAATACGTGTTGCAACGATTGATACAATATTGAGTTTTTATTTGGCGTTTTTGTATACCGACCATAACTACTTTAGTCATTATAAAGAACGTATTTTATGTATGGCGCAATATTTATTTGATGTGGAACAGAGCAATAGGTTGTCTCAAACCGGTTTATTGAAACGATTTACAATGACCTGTTATGGCATTCAACCGACTTTAGAGAGTATGCGTGCCGAAAAAGCGGAAATGTTTGCCAAATTGAAAAATAAACGTAGTGACCCATTGTATGAAGCGTGGTTTTTGAAATACAATCCAAGAGAGCATAAAAAGGGGGACCATAAGTCAATGGAAGTCCATTCTAAAACGAAAGTTGTGAGTGCGCTTACCAAACCGAAAAGAAAAAAAACGAAAAAGAGAAAAACGAATAAAAAGAGGAATTCATATGGGACATATTTGTACGGTGGGTATCGTTAATATTTGTATGTTTATATTATAAAGGAATATAATATGAAAACGAAGAAACACAATCCTGCAGTGAAAACGGGATTTAGAAAATCGCAAAAAATGCAAGGTGGCAATGTTGATACAATGTGGGACAAATATAAAAGTTTATTGGATAAATGTGTTCAAGACAATGACAGCTCCGTTAAAAAATATACAAATGAAATTAAAGATTTATTGCAAATAATCAAAAATGAAAACTATAAAAAATATGAGTTTAAAACGAATGCCTGTGTAAACGAGATAGTAAAAGACTATCCGGATGTTAAATTGGCGAGCGAGAAGTATAGTGGCATGTTTCGGTCTCAAAATCATTGTATTATTTATTTGAATTACATACATGGGAAGATTTTTCATTTGTTTCCAGACGCTCAATCGGGTGTTCTAAAGGGTGGTGGTGATAATGAAATAAATGAGACAATTAAAAACTACGACAAAGAATTGACTGCGATTAATCAGTTTATAGAAGAAAAATACGAAAATTTAAAAATTACCGAGAAAGAAGATATGGAATCATTTGTTGATACGTGTGTAGAATATTTCAAAAATTATAAAAAACTGTTCTTTTTGGTATGTAAAAGTATTGACTCTTTCTATAAAATTAGTGACGAGGACGTAGAAAAAAAGGCAGCTTATTTGTATCACAAAATAGATGAATTGTTTACAAAGGAATTTAATATTGATTATGATTCTGCTTATGACCCAAGTGGTAATCTTACGATTCAAGACGCTAGGACATATATGATTCAGCAATACGAAAACAAAGATACAGGCATATACGAAGGAACAAAACAATATTTTAATAGACCATTTTATAACTTAAAAAAAGGTAATACTTTTCATCAGAATTTATATAACGGCAATAGTAGTTTTACAAAGATAACACCAATACCTCCAGAATTTAATGACTTTAAAGAAGGAGAAAATGAATACGGAAAAGAAGGAAAAAATGAATTCACAACATTTGTAGACCTTGATAAATTAAGAAGTGGGTGGATTAATAATAGAAAACAAGGAACAATTTATAATGGAAGGTCTGATGTGAATAAAGCTAAACGCAATTTTGAAAATAAGGCGGATTCACTAAAGAATAAAACCGAAAAAACGACAAAACGCCTTGAAGATGAGATTGTATTAATTAAAGAAATGAATGATAAGCTTTCACCTATAAGAAGAAAAAATGAAGCCGTAAAAGTAGCAATGCAAGCACTAGCCGCAACAGAAACTTTAGTAAAAGTAGTAGAACAAGACTGTGGTGATGTATTGCGTATAATGACAAAAAAAGCAGAAGAAGCAGAAACAAAAGCAAAAGAAGCAGCAGACACAGACGCAGAAACAAAAGCAAAAGAAGCAGCAGAAGCAGTAGAAGCAGCAGAAGCAAAAGAAGCAGCAGAAGCAAAAGAAGCAGCAGTAAAAGCAAAAGAAGCAGCAGTAAAAGCAAAAGAAGCAGCAGAAAACGCAAAAGAAGCAAAAGAAGCAGAGGAATATGTAGCAGAAGCAGCAAAAACAGCAAAAAAAACAGAAAAAGCTGCAGCAGCAGATGCAGCAGAAAAAGCAGCAGAAAAAGCAGCAGAAAACGCAAAAAAAGCAGAAGATAAAGCAAAAAAAGCAGCAAAAGAAGCAGCAAAAGAAGCAGCAGATGTAGCAGAAAAAGCAATAAGTAATTTTAAAACTAAAGTGGACGAAATAAAAAATAAAATAGATTTTGATGAGGATACAATAAATGGCCCTTTAAGTTTAAGTAATATTATACACGCTACAGATGCAGCAAAAAAAGCGACTAAAAAATTGGAAAACGTTACATCAGACAATCAACCATGTTTATTTGATAATTATGAAAATATAAAAACAAAAACCGCTAATGAGTTGGTGGTTGAACTAAAAGAAGAATATTATGAAAAATTAAAATTATTTTCTGCAATAATTATTGCTATCAAAAAAATAGGAGATTCTAAAAGGTTCGGTACGGATAAATTCCTCACATGGAAGAAATGGATGATGACTATTGCAACATTTTCACATCCGTTTACTCGTTTTGTGGAGCATTACATCAAAGGTATGTATCGGATTATAGAATTATTAAACACTATAAAAAAAAAGGCACCTACCAAGAAATTTGAGAAGTTTGATGATGCTGATAAGCAATATTTAGTAGGCTTTGTTCAAAGACTGAATCATGTAACTTCTATACAAGCAACCGGGTATCAAAGTGAACGACCATCCGAGTTAAAAGATGCATTAATTGACGCACTAAAAAATAAAGACTATGGTTTAATTGACAAGTTATATGCATTAGAAAAAACGCAACATACTGAATTGCCAAATCTACTTCAAACTTTCAAATCATATGTTGAAAAAGACGTATTTTGTATTTCTAAATTAGAAGGTTTAAAAGCTGAAAAAACGACAACATTTGCTGTAGGAACCAAAGTTCGTAGTTCATATGACGGAAATATTCTTTTCAAAAATGAGATTGACAGATGGAGGAATATATGGAAGAAGAAAGATGTGAAACTTATATACGATTTAATTGATTTAAGACAAGAAGAAAATAAATCAAATGAGGTATTGCAAACTATTAAAACGGACAATAAGACAGATATATTACACATAATAAGTATTATACAGGGGAAAGTAATTCGAAAATTTTCAGAAAAGCGTGCATCCAAAGAATGGTCGTTGGACAAGTTTAAACGTAATTATTTAACAAATTTAAACAATTTACTAAGAATTATTGACTACAAGGTTGATAAAATATATGAGTTATTTAAATATAAAAAAAATGACGACAGTAAGAATAATAAAAATAATAAACAAAATAAAGACCGTGAAAACGCAGCAACCCAATTCATTCGTATTAATAATAGTAATCAGTTTATAGAGAACATAGAATATGATAGTATGTCAAGGATTCATAAAATTATTTATTTTAATGATATAATTGATTATATAATCAGAGGGAAAGAATTTAATAATACAAAACGGAGAGAACTGATAATTAAATATTGTTCACCTGAAAAAATAAAATTGCTTATGAATACTTTTGATGCAAACCAGTTTGAAGACGTTTTTAAAATTAGGTTAATTGGACATCTATCAACACACAAAATTTTATTTGCAGACCCACACAACGTAAATTATACCAGAAATCTTGCCAGTAAATTGTCTCCTGAAACGTTGAGACAAATTATGACGCGAGAGTTGTTTGATATCCTTGAAAATGATAAAATTCAACCATTAATTGTGAAAGAAGGATTAATTAACGAAGTATTAGAATCACCTGATAAGACAAATTATTTTTATCAAAATTATCAAGTTTATAGATTGATTAGTTTAATGACAAGAGAAGATATTGTTACAAAATACAAGATACTTCCAAAAGATATTATGGGTGATTTATACATTCTTTTTGGGAGGATTATAAACGAAGATAAATATTTTTCTATTTTCAAAGCCGATATACCAAAAGATAGTGGCCTAGATGATTTTACAAAAGCAAAGATTAAAGCAAGGTTTGAAAAAGCTGAACAAAAAATGATGGGTCGTAATCAGAGCAGAAAAGTTAAAAAAATATTCAACGACTTGGTAATAGGTATTGGTAAAGCGGGAAATATTATTGGTAAAGCGGGAAATATTATTGGTAAGAAAGGAAAGGCTGCTGCATCTGGTATTGCCGCTACTGGAAAGGCTGCTGCATCTAGTATTGCCGCTACTGGAAAGGATGCTGCATCTAGTATTGTCGCTACTGGAAAGGATGCTGCATCTAGTATTGTCGCTACTGGAAAGGATGCGGCATCTAGTATTGTCGCTACTGGAAAGGATGCGGCATCTAGTATTGCCGATACTGGAACGGCTGCGGTATCTGCAACAGGCCAAGGTATTGATTATACAAGAAAGGCTATTGGAATATTTAGCTTATCAATGATTAATGGAATAATGAAGCAAGTAAAAATATTGTTAGGTGGTTCTTCTGCAAAACTTGGTGTTGATTCCAATGACAATTATGATGAGCTTAACAAAAAACTTGATGAAACAGAACAGGAAATTGTAGACAAAACTGCATATCAAATTGTTAAAAATTATGTATTAGAGTGCATCAAACATAATCCGAAGGGTAAACCGCTTCCAGATGAAGATGATAAAGATGGTTCGAATAATTCTAATAGAATGCAATATGTTCTTACGTTGTTTAACTTATTGAAATTCAAAAAGAAAAATAATGTAAGTGAGGCTGACACAAAAAACCCCTTACATGATGCCATACCGATTATTTCTGATAATTTGGGGTTGAACGTATCAAAGATGAATGACAAAGACAATAACAATAACAAAGATGATGTATTAATCCCAATTATCCTTGATATTGTAACAAAATTATTAAATGGAGCCGAAGATGATAGCCTTTCCGAAGATACTGAAGTTTTGGTTGACTCATTTATACAAGACGTAAATCCGGAAGCCATCTATGAATCATTTATAGAATATAATAATTCAACTGAACAAACAAAAGACGAAAGCAAGAAAGCATCAGAAAGCGATGTTCCCAACGAAGATTATTTAAACCAATCAAAGAGTTGGATTCAAAAACTTTTAGCATGGGCATTACATGATGGACACGTGTATGCAGGTAAATCAAACACAGCACCACCTGGCACCGATGTTGGAAACCCAATATCTAATAAAGGCGGAAGCAATAGCAAAACACGCAAAAAACACAACCATAAACGTAACAATAAAACTCCAAAACCGAGACAAAGTGGTGGAGGAGCTAGGTCATATAGTTCAAAAAATGCAGTGGATAATTTATTTTCAAAGAGTCCTGATTCCGTGTTAATCGCAATGGTACATATCCTTTCCACCAACGGAAACGCGCTCAGGTATATTATTGAAAAGTTATGTGAATACCCTACTAATAAAAGAGGCATTGAGAAAATAAAAGGAATCTTAAATACAGACTATAGCGAATTAAATCTGCTCATAGGTGATATGGCAATTGTCCCATTGGACAAAAACATAGAGTTTGACCCTGATTTGCTAAACTTGAAAGCGAAAGAAACGTATAACTATATAAAAGAAACAAAGCCAGCTGAAGACCCTGCCGATTTGAGAGACGATACAACAAAATCAAAAGAAGATAATGAATTTGACCAAAAATGCAAACATAATTATAGTTTGGCGTCGGTTACCTATAAATCATTTGAACAAAATTTAGGTGGCAACCAACCGTTATTCGAAAGCATGTTAGAATGTTTGGTAAAAGATGTAAAAGTGAATAGTGTATTTTCAACAAAAGAAAGCAAACGTAGAAGGTTGGAGAAATTATTGCTAACTTACATTAAAAATAAGAGTACGTTTGAACCGGATGGAACAATAACATTGAATCCCACAATAGAATACGCAATAGAAACGCTTAGAACTAGTATTGACCAGACAATTAATAAAAAACATCTAGACAAGTTAAACGAATTTATTAAAAAAATCAACGAGATTTCAGAAAAAGGCGAAGATGAAATTATTGATACCGAGATTGAAACACACAAACAAGAATTATTTGACATATTGAAAAATGAAGAAGATTTAAAAGAACCAGACATAGAAAAAAAATTATCAAGAGAAGATATGTCGTTACGGCGTAAAATGATGCGTTTTTTCAATGTTATAGACGACGAAGATTATGTGAGCGAACTAGACAGTAAACTCAACACTTCAACATCAGGAACAATGGCCGGAGGAAGTTCAAAGGAAGAAACGCGTGTAAAAATACAAAAAATGATACAATTTTTAGATGGTCCAGAGTTTACAAAGAAATTAGAGGAATATTTGAAAACACTAGACCCAACAAAAGTTGATGTAAACAAAGAAAAAAAGAGAATGATGGAGAAGCGTGCAAAGGCGAGTGTGCATTTAAAAAAGTTGGTATCGGATGAATATGTGGATTATGAAATTGATAATTTAGTAGAAACCTTTTTCCCATCTTCATTCGCACAAAAATTAAATAAAGAGCCCCATCCATTGCTTGTACATGACAAAACCCAATTCACATCTTATTTGTATAGTCATCCGGTTGAAAATGAATTATTAAATCCAAAAGACAATACAAAAAAGAAAGCGGTCCAAGAAGACCAAGAATTCGGGTTTGAGTATACTGTGAGGAGACCTCCTAAAAATGAAAAAAATGATTTAGCTCTGAGTCAGATGTTAGGTGTTGAGATGTTGTTGCATTTATTGAATCAAAGTGGGGCCAATACAAATTATATTAAAGATTATTATTATGGCAAAGATGAAAATGGTAAAATGAGAGAAAAGGCAACCCCGAAAAATACAAACGTATTTGAGAAAAAAATGTCGTATTTTAATAAACTTCTATACCCAGGAGATGCAGAAGGTAAACATAAAAAACAACAGCAACAACAGCAACAACAGCAACAACAATCATCCACACCATTAACCATATAAAAAATAATCGTTTGAAAAAAACATTTGAATAGAACTATACAAATGTTTTTAATATGGCGTCTTATATTTCAACTTCAAATCAAGATATGTTATGGAATATGTTCCAACGCATTCCCGAGACGCAAATGTTTAGACCAGACCAACAACAGCTTGTATTCCGCAATACGATTTCACATTTTTATTCGTCTATGAGTCCTCAAATGTCTCTCAATAACATACAATTGCAAGAGTTCAATAAACAAACATTATCGCATTTGTTAGACGAAGTCCGACCAAGACAAACGTCTGAAAATCAATTGCCTATACCGTCGCATCAAATGCCATCGGCTCCAATGAATGCATTAATGCCACCACAACAAATACAACAGCAAATGCAACCACCAACGCGGCAACAACCCCCCTCACCACCTCAAATCATTGAAACACCAGAAGAAAAGACGCAACGTATATTTCAAGAAAAGCAAAGAGCGTATGATATGATGACGGCGAAACCGGATTTGCCAAAACCGTCGGATTTATTTCAAGAGCCAAATACGGACGATGGGGTAATCCAAAATATGGACGAATTGATTTCTCAATATCAAAATGCACGAGACGAAGGAATTCCAAAATACGAACCAATTAATTCAACCGAATTGCGTGTATATACTCCGCCACCAGAACCCGCAACAATACAAGAACCAGAAATACCACTTCTAGAAACCCCACAAATACCAACCTCATTCGAAAATACAATAAATACTATATTGGATATTGTCACACGATTGGAAACGCGGCTTACAAATATAGAAAATCAATTGTCTGGTTTTGAAATGTAAATAGATTATTTTATAGTGTAAAAAATAATATATGAGAGACGCGCTATAAATAAATATACTCTCAATGTTGACTATTTTTATAGAAGGAGGTTTAGGAAATCAATTGTTTATGGCATTTGCTTTATTGGCGTATGGATTTAAACACGACGCCCCGTTTTATTTTGAAAAGCGGCCAATTACTACTGGAACACGTAAGAAAACGTATTGGGGAACACTGTTACAAGGGTTGCAGCCGTATATAGAAGACAAACCTTGTACTCATGGATATCGCGATCCGGCGTTTCACTATACCGAAATTCCAGAGCAATTGAAAACGATGGATATAAGACTGCATGGTTATTATCAGTCGTATCGTTATTTTGACCATTATAAAGGCCGCATATTTGCATTGTTGGAATTGGAGAAACAGAAATCAGAGTTATTGTTTCGTTTGCCTCCGCGTTCGTGGACCACGACGGTAAGTATGCATTTTCGGTTAGGGGATTATAAGAATTTGTCTCAATATCATAATATTCAGCCGTTGGAATATTATAAAAATGCATTGTCATGTTTGCCTATGGAAACGAAATGGAATGTATTGTATTTTTGTGAGTTGGAAGATGTGGCTTTGGTGAATTCAAAAGTGGATGTATTGAGAGAATGGTTTCCATATATGACGTTTGAGCGTATGGACGTTGTGATGGAAGATTGGGAAGAAATGTTGGCCATGTCATTGTGTCGTCATCATATTATTGCAAATAGTAGTTTTAGTTATTTTGGGGCGTATTTTGACGGCCGTTCGGATTCGCAGGTGTATTATCCGAGTCAATGGTTTGGTCCGGCGTTAGCCAGTCATAATTTAAAAGATTTGTGTCCACCGCATTGGGTGAAAATATGATTTTTATTTTCTATCAATAACAAATTCCCAATACATATTTTATTTTCCGTGTTCATGCCTTATATAAAACATTGTATTCGTGTGAGGGCAATCTCCGTATATTTCATTATTAGGTAACGTAAATGGAATTAAGTTTCTGTTTTGACATACGTAAGAAAATCCTATTTGGTCCTGGGTTGTATAAGTTAAAGTTTGCAAATACCACATATTTAAAAAATTATGGACGTCATTATCTTTTTGAAGAAAAGCAACAAAACAAGTAATCCATACTCCCATATGCGGGGTATGTGAATTAATATTTTTAAAAAATGTGTCGTTGTAGCCATCTTCTAAATAAAATTTATATTGGTTATCTACATCTTGATATGGCTGTGATTGTCCGTTCCAATGTGTACTGGTATATCTAAAAAAATGAGATGCACTTACTTCTTTACTCAAAATTCCATTACGAAACTCATGATGCCAACCAATTATTTGTTTTTTATATATATTATTTAGTATATATTCACTCGTTTTATTATATATAATTTCAATTGTTCCATCTAACCACACAACCACATCATATTTTTGTAATATGGGTATATTTGTGAATGCCTGTTTATAATACTTTGCTATATTAAAACTATGTTTATTATTACATAGAGAATTTGTAAAAGTATCATTATCTATTTTACTTTTATTAATTAAATGATATGGTGTTGTATCAATTAACCATCCATTACTAATTATTTCATTATTATCTGTAAAACATATAAAGTCAGAGTCTATTGTTTGTTTTACAAATTTTTTGCAAGATTTTTCATAACCTCCATAAATTGCTGTAATAAAACATATTTTTGTCATCCTGTATATAAAAATAAAACAATAAAAAATCCCTAAAATAACTAATATGTGAAATGAATATCAGAAAACAAAAAATATAGTGATAAACAATATAAAAACTATAAAGCTGGATATTAATAATGAAAAAATACGTATATAATCATATATGCTGTATCAACGATTGGGAGGAAGTGTTTGAACATATTCAAGGCAAAATTAAGGACAGTGGGTTGTACAATGAATTAACCGAAATACGATGTGGAATTTTAGCGCAAGACAAAAGTGTTATACATAAAAAATGTTTTAGTGACCCTAAAATAAAAATAATGTTTGTGGATAATGATAATAAAAAATATGAACGTCCTACGTTGCGTCGTATGTATGAAGACGCCCAAAATGAAGAGTTTTACGCGTTTTATTGTCATACAAAAGGTATTACCAGACAACATCCTATTGTAAAAAGACGCGTAAGAGATTGGGTAAATATGATGTTATATTTTGCAATGTACAAGTACAAAGAAGTGTTTGAACATTTAGAAACATATGATTGTGTAGGTGTAAACTATCAAGAACAACCGAAAAACCACTATAGTGGTAATTTTTGGTGGACAAAAAGCAGTCATTTGCAAAAACTCAATCCTGAAATCGGGCCAACTTATCTTGACCCAGAAATGTGGATAGCATCTTATGCAGATGGAAAATACAAAACACTTCATAATTCAAATATTAATCACTATGATAATTTATATCCTGAACACAAATATCAAACAAATACTATTGACAATTCGCAAAAAAACGTATATATACTAGACAGTCCTCTTATAGGATGTCCATTGGTGATGGTATTTTTATTTAGTGAATATTGCGGGGTTTTCCGTAGGATGGGGTATAATGTGAAAGTAATTAAAACAATAGAGACCATACAAAACGATGACATTGTATTTATGGGGGACAGTTTTAAGGTATCCAATCCGGTTGATTTACTATACAAGCAAGCTCCTAATGCGATATATTATGGTTGGTATTGGTATAAACACGATGTGTCTCGTTTGCCCAATTTTGTACATATTTATGAGAATTTCTTAAACAAGCAAAGAGACCCGCGTATATGTTATTATGTCACTATACCCAATAGTAAGCCATTATTATTGAGAGCAGACGAGGACCCGAATGATATTGGTAAAATGGTGAGAAATGTGAAGATGGATTATTGTTATATGGGGGCGCCATATTGTCGTGAATATGTTCCATCGGCGCCATTTCAAGGGGTTTATCATGTGGGGGGATGGGAGCAATATTTGAATTATGCGCAGCGGAGAGAAATCTATTTGTCGTCAATTTTTGCACTAGGGTTTCAATCAACCGGAAATATACACAATGAGCATGTATCACAACGAATATATGAAGGTATGGCGTATGGTTGTATTGTGTTGACGAATAGTAAGCCAGCGGTCATACAAACAAATGGGGTTGCCGTATGGTTTAAAACGAAGGAAGAATTGGAATCGTTGATGCGTTATTATAAGGAAAATCCAGAAGTGCTAAAGAAGAAGCAAGAAGAGGGATATGAGTTTGTGCGAAAATATGGTACAAATTCATATGCTTATGAGATGTTGATGCAATGAGTTATTTTATGAATTGTTTTAAATTTTTGGAATGAACATGAAGGTTGACAACAGGTATGTATTTGTTGTCAATAACAATAAAAGGGGATTGTATATTTTCAGTATTGGGTAACCATACGAATTGATATTTAGAATAATCAATTACGCAAGTCTCGTTTACAAAACCTTTTGTGTTACCAGATTTGTTCCTAGGGTCAATACCGCCTAAGTATTGTCCAATGGCGGCGGCATCAAAAATGAGGTTGTAGTGATTGAATGTTTGGGTGAAAAAGTGTTCATTTGTTTCAAAAATAGGCAATAAGTCAATGTATTCTTTGTTTTGGTGATATGAAATTGCCCAATTTTCCATGTCATTTTTGTGTTTCTGAAAGCATGCCATACATGTTTCTAGTGTATTATGATTCGGAATGAACATTAGTCCAGGGATACACCGTGTGGGTTCGTCCATGGTAAGTAATATTTTGGATGTATTGTGAAAAGGAATGGTATCAATGTTTTGAAATACCATAACATCATTTTCCAAATGAACAATATGTTCTACATTATATTTTTTCATGTATTGTAATAATGCTTGAAAACGAAATGAAGCCAATTGCCAAAACCCTCCGCGGAAAGATTGTTTGATGTTTTCAATATATTGAGCATATCCATCTATGAGCGATTCAACCGGTATGGTTTGAACGTTAGGGAACAGGGGAATGAATTTAGTGTCTGTGATAACGGTGATGTCGTCATTGTGAAAGCGTTTTAGGTTTTCAATATTGTCGTGTATGTAGGTCTGATGATTGCATAAATGAACAAGAACGATTTTCATTATTATAGTTTGCTGTAGATATGCATTTAAATACAATAATATATATATAAATTTATAATGAACGTCTTATGTACAAAATATTCAGCATGGGAAATTGACTTTTTTAGAAATGAAATTTTCCAAGGAATTGTTTCTACCGAAAATTTCGTGTTATACGATAAAGATACCGACTTATCCGGGTTTATAAATAAAAAAAATGTGTTGATAATAAATCACACAACTGAATTCACTTTTGATGTTGCAAAAAAAATCATTGAATGTACAAAACCATACGCAATATTTTTATTAAGTGACGAAGGTGGAAAAATGCAAAATTGGATAAATTTTTGCAAAGAAAATACTTCTGTATTTTTTCATCAATATCATCATAAACATTATAATTATGGCAAACAAAAAAATCAAATACCACTAGGATATGTATCTGGGTTTAAGAACAATAATAGGGTGAAACCGATTGATGAACGTACAATTAATGCATCATTTGTCGGGGAAATCAAAAATGACAGACATAAAATGATTACCACATTTAACAAAAATATGAAAAATGTAAAACTAATCGTTTCAAGAACAGTTTGGTCAGATTTAAAACAAAATGCTGTAAAATCAGACCAATTGTTTGATTTATATAATAATTCTATATTTGTTCCTATTGGAAGAGGTAATATAAAATTGGATTGTTTTCGTTTTTATGAAGCCATTGTAGCAGGTGCAATCCCAGTTGTAGTAAGCAACCCTCAAGAAATTCTTGAAACATATCATTTTTCTGGAAGACACCCATACATGATTACGTCAACCACATGGGAAGGTGCATGTGATGCATGCAATAAATTATTGAATGAAAAGAATGAATTGCAAAATATACAAGACAAAAACTTCGCTTGGTGGAAAAATGAGATTGATATAATAAGGAATCATTTTATATAGCAAACAATATGTTACAACAACATTTTATAATTTTTTGGAAGATTTTTATTTTCAGATAATGGATATTTTTGAAAATTATGTACATTTTTATTATCTCTAAAGAACAAATCGTCACAATTATTTATTTGTGTTTGAATCAATACATCATTCAAATATTTTTCGCTGTTTAATTCTTGATGGGAAAAATGTTTAATTTTATTTTTAATAAATGATACATCACCAAAGTATGAAAAGTGCCAACCACCATGTTGGATTTTCATATTTCCATGGTTCCTTATGTATTGTGGGTCCCGCTGTTTATTGTACGTTTTATATGTTAACAATTTAGCGTATTGCCATATATAATCTTTACCACGGCATTCTAAATTATAATAGTACATCTCCATTTCCAGTGTATGGATATGTTCTGTAATACCACTCACTTTAATCTGATTTATAACCTTGGGGTTAGGGATTTCATCACAATCTGTAATTATAATTATATCTTTGTCATTTAAATTTAACATTTTAATTCCTCTGTCTATAGATTTCCTTTGATGAAACTCATTATACCAAGCATTGTCATTATTTGGCATATCTTCAACGATTACATGAATTATCTTATCTTTGAACTCTGAAAATTCATTTTTATGATTTTCAAAAAAAAGCTCTTTTTTCTTACCTGAAAATGTATACGTTGATTCAACAACTATAAAAAAATCTACGGTGTTGTATAGCTCAGTCAAACGAAATTTAAGCATTTTTAATTCATTATAAAATATAAAGCAATCAATGATTTTTGGCATTATATATATATATATTTATTGTATTTAAATATAAACGCAATATATATAACAATCCTAGATATGAAACATAAGTTTGTTTTTTTAATAATCGCTGGAAATGATGACGTAGTAACAAAGCTAGAAGGGGATAGATATTTACACTTTGAAAATATATCAAGACAATACTTCAATATTATGAAAAATATATATGACTTTGAATATTATTTCATAAAATACTCAGAAAGTATTACAAACGATATTGAGCTTGATAATAACTGTATACTTTTGAAAGGAAAAGAAGAATTCTCTAAAATTTATGAAAAGACAATGAAGGGTATAAATTTTATAAATTCTATTATGACATATGATTATTTAATACGAACAAATTTGTCCTCTTTTTGGAATATAGAATACCTTTATTCCCATTTAAAATTGCCTGCAACTGGATGTTTATCTGGAATATATATATTCAACAGTTTTATATCTGGTACTGGTATTATAATGTCACGAGACGTATGTGATATATTAGTAACAAAACCAAACATTCAAAATGTACCCGACGATGTCTTAATATCAAATCATTTAAAACCGCATTTCCAGATAACCAAATTAAATGATAAATTAATGCTTTATTTGATAAGTGATGCTGACAAAATACCTTCAAACATTGACGATATATTATATTTTAGAGTTAAAAATTCAAACAATAGAGAAGTAGATTGTGAAAATTTTGATGTAATATTTAGAAAACTTTGTAATACATGAATAATTATTACTAGTTAAACCGATGAAGACGTGTGGAAATATAACATTATAAATAGTATTGTATCGCAAACACAATAGTGTTCTAAACCATTTATTTTTTTCACAACAGGAAAAATGATTTTTAACTAAATCCTCAAATATTAATATTTTTTAAGTAAGTGCATTAAAATCTTATTGGCATAAACATATACATACACATATGATTATTTTTTAGTTGTCATTAAAAAATAATATAAGGTTTACTATTATATGAATATTATATGAGAGGTTTGTTTTTTTTCTTCGGTGAATGTTTTAGACAAACTAAAATAAGATCTGATAAACGAGTTAGAGATACAATAAAATCAATTGAACCACAAAACACTGCGTCTCAATCACATAATGAATTGGCAAAGTATGTGCAAAATAAGTATAATTGTTCTATTGATATAGCAATACATACATACATAACAAAATACATAGATAAACTTTTATCTAATTACGAAAATGTTAAATATATTAATACTATTGACCAGACCAATGCACGAATAAAAAGTCAGCAAGACCATATTTTGGTAGGAATGCAGAATATAAAAAGTAAGTTGAATATTGATAATTACGATTTTATTTTTATTTGTAGATTAGACCTTTTAATAAAAAATGATTTTTATAATTTATTTTCCCCTTATCACAATACAATTATGTATCCAAACGTAATGAGTATAAAGGATGGCGACATAAATAATATTATTATATCAGATGTATTCTGTTTTATGCCTAAACAGTATTACTCAATAGTAAACCATCATAATATTTTATTTCATAGTAGCATACAAACTTTATTGAAGATGAATATTGTAATAGGCAAAGACATTGAATTTTACACGGACAAGTTATATATAGCAAATACAGCTCAAGAAAAAAATCCACTTTATTGTATTAACAATCGTGCAGAAGGTTTAGTTATAAATCGTACAAATGTTTTTAATATTAAAAAAATGCAAATTGTAAATACTTTGGATTCGTTATATGATTCTTACTTCAATAAACAATCATCAAAGACATCCCATGAGACGTTGGCTAATTATTACGACAAAGAAGAAAAAATACCTGGTGCGTTAGATGGACAATATTACACTCATATCAATTATCATACTATTAGAAGAGCTCTAGAAGAAGTGCTAACAATCAAAAATAAAGATATTTTTATAGTAGAAACTGGCTGCGCGGCCCATGGCACAAAATCCACGTTATTATTTGATAAATTTGTAAATATATTTGGTGGCAACGTATTGTCTGTAGACTTGAATAAACGTTCAGTTGATTTTACAAATAGGGAAACCTCAAATAAAACAACAGTTGTACATTCTGACTCTTTGAAGTTACTTCCAACCATCACAATACCTATAGATTTTCTTTATTTAGATAGTTATGATGTTGATTTTTTAAATCCAAAACCGTCAGCAGAACATCACTTAAAAGAATTTAATTGCGTTAGGCATTTACTTCATAAAGATACTATTATATTAATTGACGATACGCCAATATCACCTGAATGGTTAGATAATGGCACGTATTCCCCAATATATTACAAGTTTAAAGAATCGTTTGATGCTAATATGTGTGGTAAAGGTTCACTTGTAAATTTAGAATTAGAAAAACTGAATGCAACAAAAATTATGCACCAATATCAAGTTTTATGGAAACTTACTTAAAAAAAAACAACCAAAACAACTATATAATGTTTGATATAGTTGTTTGTCACGGACCCAACGATGATAAATTATTGGATTTAAATATTCAATACAATTCCAAAAATATTGTAGGAAAACGTAATTTTTATGTCATCTCTCATAATCCAAACTTAAAACGCGATGACTGTATAGTCATTCACGAATCCGTATTTCCATTTAAAATTCAAGACGTTAAACAATACTCAACACCTCAAAGATATGGATGGTATTTGCAACAATTGCTAAAACTATACGCACATACAATACCCAATATCAGCGAACATTATTTGGTAATTGACTGCGATACCTTATTTTTGAAACCAACGACTTTTTTTGAAAACGATTTAATATGCTTCAATTATGGTACAGAACACCATAAACCTTATTTTGAACATTTTGAGAGATTATCTTCCACATTGAAAAAACAAGTACAACATTCGGGAATTTGTCACCATATGATGTTTACTAAAACATTCCTCCAAGAAATGTTCCATACCATTACACAAGAATACAACCAAAAACACAATACCAATCATACGTTTTGGGAAATTATGTTGCTATGTATTGACCCTTTACACAAAAATGGTTCCAGCTTTTCAGAATATGAAATGTATTTTAACTATATGTTATTACACCACAAAGATAAAATAAAATTACGACCTTTAAAATGGGAAAATGCAAGAACCATGCGACTAAATGACGACTTTGATTATATTAGTTGTCATTGGCATATGTGTAGAAGATAATTTATTCATTTATTAATTTATTTATAATTCCCATTCTCACTTCATTCCAAAACGTATTCCCACTTTTACCTCCATTATACGTCACCTGATTCGGATGCAAACGATAGTGCAATAACACCTCCTCCATATTGTGAATATATCCATATTTCTTTAACATTCGCAATTGCAAATCAAAATCATGAGACATATCATCGTCCCCATATTTCTTACGCAACCCATTGTCATAATTCCCCACCTCCAATACTGCACTCTTCAAATAACACACCGTAGGATGATTCAAAAACCAATGACTCGGCTTTCTCTTATAATCTTCCCATGATAAACTCGGATGCTTCGTTTGATTGCCCGCTTTCCCATCGTCCCGAAACATTAATAATTGCGCACCACATATCATCACATTCGGATTCGCCTTCATATAATCCATTTGCATTTGAATGCGATTCGGGACCATTATATCGTCACTGTCCATTTTAATTATTATTTCATGACTACACATCTCTATCCCACGATTCAACGTAAAACCAATCCCTTTATTTCCGTCATTCTCACTATACACTACAGTTACAAAACGCGTTGATTTCTCAAAATGTTCCAACGCCTTTTTCAATAATTGCGTATGCAATTCGTCCGACCCGTCATTTATCCATATGATTTCCATATGAAAATGCCCATTTTGATGCTTTATTGATTCCAAACACGCTTGAATATATTTCACATTCGTATTGTAACTAGAGATTAACACACTTACACTCTCGGACGGTGGCAAATACTTTGACGGCAATACGTTATCATTCATCGTTCCATAACTGTTTTTCGTGGAACCCCATTCTTGATGCGCATAAATTTTGCCATGTCCATTGTATTCCACCCCCGTAAAATGCTCCGGTAAAAAATGATAACTCGGCACAACCGTCACGTCCGGATATTTCCCCGTTTTCAACATATTGGACAATAACACTGGACCCGTCAATACCCAAGCCCGTTTATTTGTACGCCGCACACTGCAATCGTTTTGTTGTATCCATTCTATGCACGCACGCACCAAGGGATGTTTAGGAGGAAATGCCATTGTTCCCACCGCCGCCAAACCTTTCCTACATTGTTCATTTTCCCAGCCTACAAACGCTTTCAAATCCATTAACGCCTCGTCAAATGGCTCTATACACAAACAATCTGCGTCCAAAAATACACCCCCGTAATGATACAATATTTCCCAGCGTATAATGTCGGCTTTCCCCGCTATTTCTTCCATTTCCGTAATACGATTTGCACAAGACAATGGCAAATTGCGTTTTGACATTTCTTCTTCCGACCATCGGATATATTCAAAATCCGGATGTTTGTCTCGCCATGTATCCATTAATTTCGTAGGTGCCGGTTTAGGTCCAATCCATAATTGATGGATGATTTTAGGAATCATATAATGTATGTCTCAATACTTGCTTTTATGTTGTAATTGAATAATCTTTTGTATCGGGGCTATAAATATCTAAATTATACATATCCCCTTCTTCTACGATTTTTATCCACGAGATTATCCCATTTCTACCCGTGATTGTGTGTATTCCTTTTTTCTGGAAAATATTGCCACATAGGTTACATTGTCGTAATAATGCGTCCTTTTTTGTATTATAAATGCCGTTTATAAACACTTTCGCTTTTCCTTCCTTCTTTGAATCATAAGACACCACAATAAATAACATTATTTAAAAATTATATAAATAATTCACAATTGTATTTATATAACTGACTGTACAATATGTTCAAAAATATATGGAACGCATTATTTTCTAGAACTGCCCCGGAACAAACCATACCCTTAAAGCAAGACACTGCAGAAGAAAAAATAACCACAGTTGAAAACTCTTTATTAAATGACGAGGAACCTGCGAAGGATGAGCAACCTATTAAAGACCACCCCGATGATTATGTGGAAGTGGAAGAAACCAAAGACGCAGAAAAGGTATTAGAACCTATTGAGGAAGCCGAACGAGAAACATCCACCGATACCGACCGTACACGTTCCACGTCTAAACAAAACGTCTTCTGGCCTTAAACCATTTCTTCTCCCAATAAAACAATACCCAATATTATCATGACAATAGCAAATGTTTGTTTGAATTTCCTATTGTCAATTTGAACCGCATAATACGATGCAAATGTACCCAATACGAAAAACAGAGATATTATCAATGCATATTTCCAATGCACACACGACGATTTCTCACACTTTGTATTACTATAAAAATATACCGCCACAATGCCAATTGGCAACAATAATGAGGCCAATGATGTTCCTACTGCCGTCTTGTAATCGTCAACCACATTCAAATAGATTAACAAGGGAGCAATCAATATTTCCGTTCCGCCACCCACGAAAGAGGCGGCCAATCCCGTTAAAGCTCCTATAAAAGCGACTTTGCTATAATTCGGGTCCATATTTACATTAATTTGAGAAAGTTTGCCATCACTTGTTTGTTATTTTCCATATGTCTCATTGTACTCAATTCCGACCCGTATTGTTTTTGTCTAATCTTGTCTTGATACAACTGTTCTTGAGTGTCCATCATTTTTTGCGCATGACTACGTTCCATTGGTTTTATAGCCCCTACGTCTCGCGCCCGTTGATAATCGTCTACATTTCTATACGTCTGTACGTTGGCCATATCCGATTCACGCACTGAAAATACAGTCTCGTCTTTATGTACTTTCCGTACATCGTCAAATTTCAATTTGCTAAAGGGGTCACATTGTACATATTCTCCTTCTTCTTCCTCATCACCATAATAGTTATTGTTTTTATAGCCACTGAGACTAGTGACCCCTTTATAATTCACCAATTGTTGTTGTTTTTCTTTTATACGGTCCATTACTACATTCATTTGACTGGCATTGGAGGCGGAATCTTCGTATAATGGAGTATCGGAGGTAAACCATTCATGTTTAGAGGGGTCGTGTTTTTTCGTATTGTGTTTCTCGAAAATTTCATTAAATTGTTTTTGAAAAACTTCAGAATCCATTTTTCCTAAATTCTTCCTAAATACTTTGTTGGATGCTTCATCTACCACATATTCTTGATTTTCCACTTCTTTAGACATTTTATGGACATTTTCATACATACGTACAATAATGTCAAATGCTTTCTTATAGAACAAAAAATAGCTCGCGTCCAATTTGGACTTGTCTGGATGAGTCATTAATACTTGTTTTTTTGCGCGTTTTAAATCGTCAATCGTCACATTATTTGGATTCAAATTGAACATTCCGCACAATTCATGAAAACTATACGACTCCACATTCAAATTATGGCTACTCATATACACAATACAATGAATATTTGAGATTAAACAAAACCCATATAAATGTTTTTTATATTTTCATGTATTATAAACATGGTTATCTCAAATATGAAAATCCTAAACCGCCAAGAGTTTGCCGCTGCATTAAAAGCCAATACAGGGGTATTGATTTTGAAATTAGGTGCGGACTGGTGTGGTCCATGCAAGAAAGTGGAACAATTGCTCTATGAGCAAATGATTTTGTGTGACGAATCCATAACCAATGTTATAGTGGATGTAGACGAGAGTTTTGATTTGTATGCGTATTTGAAAACCAAAAAAATAGTGACTGGGATTCCTGCATTGTTGGGATATCGCGCCGGTAACACGCACTTTGCACCTGATGAGTTTGTTATGGGAGCCGACCCGGCCGGCATTGTGGGATTCTTTCAAAATTGCAAAGACAACTAACCTCTTTTATGTAAGTATAATTCATTATTATAATGAATTATCCAGTGCAATCTATATTGTATGCCTATGTATTGGCCTTTTGTTTCATACATGTCTCATATGTCTATATTTTGAATGTTCCTTTCTACGTTACAAATGAAAAACCATTGGTGGATTTATACTATAAAATCAATTATTCTAGCAATTTAATTTTGGATGTCTTTCTCATCGGACTTTATTTAGCAATAACGGAAATTATTGTGCGTGTCTCAAAACTGGAAAAAATGCACTATAAAATACTATTATGTTTAGTAGTGACATTATGTATCAGTGGTGCCTTTTATTATTATTTCATTTCTAGGCCTGTCCAATCGGATTTCTTTAGCAAGTGGTTTCATACGGTGGGTTTCAATGCGGTGTATTATGATTTAATATTGGTGACGAGTGTGTATGGGGTTTATTTATGGTTGTTCTCTATTTTTCATGATGTGGTAAAATAGGAATAATCCGTAAAAGTTTTTGGAAAAGATGTCTAAAATGTTGTAAAATACATTTTTGGTTACATAGGAAAAACAATAGGCAACGCCATATAATCCCCATACGAAAAACATGAACCAAAACAATAGGTGATTCAACATGTGTGCGCCGACGAATTTACTATAAATCAAATAAAAGCTAAATAAAAACATGATGGTTCCTCCGATAAATCCATTTTTCTTGCTAATGAATTTGCGTTCTCCGAAGAAACCGAACAATAACATAAGCCAGTTGGCAAATAGAAACCAGAAAATGGGTTGTATATTTTCGTATAGTACTTGAAAGAAGGTTAATATTTCACCGGGTTCTTTATTTTGATATACCATAAACAATACAGTTGAGAGTAGCATCATGGGTGTGGACAAGGCCCAATCAAAATAGCGCGTGAATGTGAGGTCGTAATTGATATTGTGATATTGTTGGATTAACCATACATAATAAATGAATTCAATAATTTGGACTAAGGTTTCTAAAATGAGTATTTCTCTCAATATCATATTTTCAGAAGACAATGGTAAAAAGATTCCATAAATTCCGATGATGGCGCAAATGGTTTGTGCGTACAGTGAAACATAAGCCGTATTTAATATAAGTGCCATATAAAATACATTTACTTTTTCTTTGGATGTTTCTTGGATGATTTTCTTTTGGATGATTTTCTTTTGGTTTTGGATTTCTTGGCTTTTTTCCCTTTGGATTTCTTAGATTTCGTCTTGGATTTCTTGGATTTCTTTTTTCCACCTCCTCTTATGTCTCCTTCTTCATTTTCTTCTTCTTTTGGTTCTTCTTCTTTTTCTTCTTCTTCTTTTTCTTCTTCTTCTTCTTTCTCATCATTTTCTGATGTATTGTCATCTTCATCATCGTCTGATTCATCGGATTCATCATCGGATTCATCCGCGGCAGATTCATCTTCTTTAGGCGATTCCTTTTCGTCTTTCTCATTATCTAATAAATGCACAGTACTTAGCAATACTGCAGTTATACCTATAAACCCATATGTAATTAAAGGTACTCCACCAACACTATAAGATACTGTTTTATTTGCCAAATTTTTGGGACTTATTTTTTCCCAAAATGCGGATAAATCAAAACCAATCATAACTATAAATTATTCATATATTCTAATTTGTACAAAAGTAGAATATAAACCCTTAAAGAATCATCGGGTTTAGCCTCCAAAGAGAGTTGAACTCTTGACCTTAACATTACAAGTGTTACGCTCTAACCAACTGAGCTATGCAGGCTTCTGATGTGCGGTTTTCTGTTTTTAAATGATTCGGATGAACCATTTATTAAAATACGCTGAAAGAAAACATATCAGACAATTTAGGAAAAGATTATTCTTTATATGTGTTTTATGAAAATATACTTTTATCTTATAGTATAATGAAAATGCTAAAGTATATTAATCTTCCTGTATTTTTAATTAGTTTCGCTCTCGGCATTTTTGCCGTTTATATTACCATGCCAGACAAGAAGAAAATCACCGTGTACCCTTCCCCAGACAATGTTCAATATATTCAATACAAAGACAAAGCCGGAAACTGTTTTCAAATGAAACAAACAAGGGTGACTTGTCCTAAAAATAAAGATGAAATCTCTCGTACCCCTATACAATCCTAAACATATTCTGAAGTTATAATATAATGTTAAACATTACACGAATATTAAATACCACTTTAGGACGTATTATTATATCATTATTATTGGGGTTGGGTTTAGCAACTATGTTTAGAAAAGCATGCGAAGACGGGTCGTGTTTGTCATTTAATGGGCCAGTCATTAGTGAAGTGGACGGGAAGACATTTCAATTTGGGGAATATTGCTATAAATATGAGCTATTCCCTGCCCAATGTGATTCTACAAAACGTACGATTTCAGTAGGGGAATAAAAAGGTATTTTACTATAATTACTTAAAATACGTTTATACTAATATTGCAGTGGCCGTATTGATTGCATAAGTGATTCCATAAAATATTGTTCCGAAAAAAGCACTACGTAATAATGCACCATTGAGACTATAATCGCCATCTGTGTTCAATATGGCTAAATAATTAAAATGTTTAAATAAAAAGGATTCTACACTTGGCATGTGGAAAATGAAAAATAAGAGACATACTAATATGGGAATTTGTACTTGTTCTACAAAGTTGTCCATGTGACTTTGAGAGCGTTTTTCTTGTTTATGGGCTCTCACTTTTTGTTCTGTAACATCGTCGTATTGTTTCATATATTCGGTGGTTTTGTATACGTTTTCGGATACAGGGGGAATGTAGTTGGGTTGAACTTGAGGGTCTTGTACTAAATGTTGATGGTCTTGTGGAATGTCTCGGGATGGCAAGTGTTGTTGTGGAGGAGGAGGACCTTGATTATTTTTAGGAGGGGCAGATGGGGTAGGCATAGTAGGTACGGATGGAGGAGGATGGCCATAGGGATTAGGATGCATATCCATAGGACTATAAGAAGTATTGATTCCATCCCCCCGCGCATTCGGATTCATTTGCATGGTGACATTTTCGGGTAGGTCCATAATTCTTGTTGTATCCGACATCTTTTTATATAGTGGAAAACATCTAAAGTTATTTTTTAAAACGAACTTCCCTAAACATTTTCGGTATTGATTGGTTCATGCGGAGGCAACCGCGGTGGTTCACATGCATTTTTATAAACGACCCCTAAAACAATAAAAACGAGACTACATATCCCTATAATTAAAATGGTTTCTGTTTCTTCATTCATGTTGTATT
>Ga0209137_1000996_pt1 | contig 27971 bp, 27 predicted proteins | sample SaaInl5LU_22_DNA_FD_184642 | JGI IMG/M metagenome (GOLD analysis project Ga0209137, IMG submission 184642) | Marine microbial communities from expanding oxygen minimum zones in the Saanich Inlet - ESP_105LU_22_DNA (SPAdes) (version 2) | ecosystem: Environmental > Aquatic > Marine > Intertidal...
GATAGCGAATCCTCCCAAGCTTTTCTCCATCAGGCCCTGGGCTACGCGTCGCCTTCTTGCCTGCATGCACCGCTTTGGCTTGGGCCCGATACCCAAAGGCTTTCTAAGCGACATGGTGCGATGAGCCTTCGGTCACTCCGTGAAAAAGGCTGGAGTGCCGAAGAATTATTAGGCCAGATCGCGGCGGCATTAGGGTACATCCCTGACCCCTCCCCTTGCCATCCTGAGGATCTTTTGACCGCGTATAATACCCAGCCTCTGCGAAAGGAGCCTGTCAGTCACGCAGAGGTTCTACCTTTGTGGGCATGATGCGCTCCATGACTGGATTCGGAAAGGGGACGGCAGAATGTGCCGCCGCTCGAATCAACATTGAAATCCGATCCCTAAACAGTAAAGGGCTAGACCTCTCTTTGCGATATCCCTCGGCCTACCGAGAGCGCGAGATGGGCTGGCGCAAGAAACTTGGGGAGTCCTGTGTTCGAGGCAAGGTAGAGGTCAACATTCATCGAGAAGCACTTGGGCATGAAGCCCAGGGCATTCAAGCCGAATGGCTGGAGAAAGCCATGAAATCCCTTCAGGAAATCGCTGGGGAGGCCGTATCTCGCGGTGACCTTCTGGCCATGGCACTGCGCTTGCCCGCACCTTCCGTTTCAGAGGAAATTCACGCCGAAGAATGGGCCGCCATCGAAGACGCTATGGAGGCCGCATTACATGATTTTGATCACTTTCGACTCCGAGAAGGCGAGGCGCTTTCTTTGGATTTGAAGGCAAACATTGAAGCCATTCAGCAGGGCCTCGACCAAGTGCCCGCGATGGAGGAAGAGCGCGTTTCACAACTCAAAGCCCGTTTGCAGCGCGGCTTGGAAGGCATTGAACACGATTCCAGTCGGTATGAACAAGAGTTGATTTATTACCTCGAGAAACTCGACGTGAATGAAGAAAAGGTCCGATTACAGGCCCATTTGAGCCATTTCTTAGAGGCGATGCGCGAAGGCCAAGGACGAAAACTCGGCTTTATCAGCCAAGAAATTGGACGCGAAGTGAATACGCTCGGCAGCAAATCCAATCATGCCCCGATGCAGCGCGTCGTAGTGCAGATGAAAGAGGAGCTCGAAAAAATCAAAGAGCAGAGCCTGAACGTATTATGAAATTGCTCGTCCTTTCGGCTCCTTCCGGCTCTGGAAAAACCACGTTGGTGCGTCGCTTGATGTCGGACTTTCCAAATTTGGCTTTCAGCATTTCTGCTACAAGTCGCAGCCCTCGCGGCCAAGAGGTGGATGGCGTCGATTATTACTTCATTTCCAAAGAGGAGTTCGCCCAGCGCATAGAATCCAAGGATTTTTTGGAGTGGGAAGAAGTATACTCTGGCACCTTTTATGGATCGCTCCTATCGGAAGCCCTTCGCATTGAGGACGAAGGCAAGACCGCCGTTTTTGACATTGATGTGGCCGGAGGTCTGCGATTGAAGCGAAAGCACCCGGAGGCCTGCCTAGCGTTGTTTATTCAGGCGCCCTCACTGGAAGTACTCGAGCAGCGATTGCGTGGACGAGGGACGGAAAGCGATGATAAAATCGCCATGCGCCTGGCCAAAGCAAAGCAAGAGCTTGCCACCGCCTCGTCGTTTGATCATTGCATTGTCAACGATGATTTGGACCGCGCCTATGCAGAATTAAAGCGCCTCGTCGGCCCTTTCCTCGCCTCATGAAAACTGGGCTACTATTTGGGACCTACAACCCCATTCATCGTAGCCACTTAATCTTGGCCCAAAGCCTGGCCGAATGGAAGGCCCTCGATGAAGTTTGGTTTGTGGTCACCCCCCACAATCCACACAAAGTCAAAGAAGAATTACTCGACGGACCCGAGCGCTTGCACATGGTTCGGCTCGCAACGGCCGCCATGCCCCAGCTGTTGGCCTCCGATTTGGAGTTCTCCTTGCCTCAACCGAATTATACCGTAGACAGCCTCCAAGCATTTCAGGCGCGCTACCCGGATAGAAGATTTTATCTAATGATGGGGGCGGACAACTTGCTGAGCTTTCCTCGATGGAAAAGCCCTGAAGCCATCTTAGACATGGTGGATGTCCTTGTTTATCCTCGCCCTGAAGCGGAAATACCTCCCACCTTTGAGTGGATTCACCATCCCAAAATTCACCTCATGGACGCGCCATTAATGGATCGCAGTGCGACGGAAATTCGGGAACGATTGGGCATGAATGACGACGCACGGGATGATCTGCCTCCCGAGGTTGCGGCGTATATTGAAGCTCAGCAGCACTATCGCTGAGCTACGCATAGAATGGAAGCATTTTTAGACCGGGTGGCCCGTGAAATCGCGGCCCAAAGCCCTCGTTTGCATCGCGCCGGAATTATCCTTCCCTCGCGCAGAGCAGAACGTGCGCTCCGACATGCTTTCCAAAAAAATTTAACACAAGCCGCCCTGTCGCCGGCGATTTGGCCCATTGAATCTGTGATGCATGATCTCGCACAGCGAGATGCCGCGCGGCCGATGGATCAATTGCTCATTTTATTTGCGGCGCACGAAGAGATTTTTCAATCCCGAAGCCAAGGACTGGAGGAATTTCTGCGCTGGGCCCCGACCGTCTTGCGGGATTTTGGCGAAATGGACCGCCATGGAGTAGATGCAACAGCGGCCTACAGTGAAATGCGAGAAATTGAAGCCCTTGCCCACTGGGGGTTGGATGAGCCAACTGAGTTGATGCAGCGACGGCTCGAATTGTGGCGTCAGATGCCTGATTTATACCGCCGCTATCACGAGCTACTCGAAGCCAAAGGATGGAGCACTCCGGGGGGGGTATTTCAACGGGCTAGCCCATCGCCAGATGGCCCATCCGAGCCGGCCTTACTCGCCTGGATGCAACGCAGTGAGGTAGACCAAATCTACTTTGTGGGATTCAATGCCCTCACCCCTTCTGAGCGAGCCTTAATGGTCGCAGCGCATCTGCATGTGGGCGCTCAAGCCTTTTGGGATGCGGATGCCCACTACCTTTTGAACCCGCAGCATGAAGCAGGAGCTTCGCTTCGCGGGCACCTAGAACGATTGCCTGACGGCCTCACGAGCGATTTGCGGGAGCCCCCGGCATGGTTTGCCACTTCTCAAGCAGAGTTTACCGTACTTCGGGCCAATCGAGCCATTGGAGTAGCTAAAACCATAGGTGAAGTGCTTGAGCAACTCCGCCAGGAAAATCCCAGTCTTCAGGGAACCGGTTTGGTCCTTGCGGATGAGGGGGTGTTGATTCCGGCCCTTCAAGCGCTTCCGCTAGGTTTAGAAGAGGCCAACGTGACCATGGGGATGCCTCTGATGAGCACGGCAGCATTTGCTGGGTTAGACGCTTTTTTTCAACTCCATGAAGCCCGTGAATTAAGTCAAGGTACCTATCCCTATCGACTACTTCAAGCGACCTGCATCCATCCGGTATGCCAAGCGATGTATTCGGGTCAAGCCAATTTGCTCCATGTCGCCGAAAAACTACGTCGGAGCAAACGGGCCCATTGGCGTTCTTCCGCGATGCGCGATATGCTTGGCGACGGGGGCCAGCTTTGGGGAGATTATCAAGCACCTAAGGCCTTTTTAAAAGACCTTGCCCAGGCCTTGGAAGCCTACATCCAGCCCTTGCGGTCCGCCTGGGAAGCTGAACCTGCGCGCTTATGCCTCAACGCCTTGCATAGCCTGCAGACTTGGCTTCCCGATCACGTCCTGAGTTTCGGTAGCCTGCGGCGATTATTCAAGCAATTCGCTCAAGAAAGCCCGGTCAACTTCTATGGAGAGCCTTTTGATGGCCTGCAAATGCTTGGGTTACTTGAAACGCGAAACCTCGACTTTGACACCCTCATCTTGGCCCCCATGAATGAAGGGGTGCTACCAAAAGGGCGCAACGAGGCCTCCTTCCTGCCGCATGATGTCCGACGGGCTTATGGCATGCCCTTGCCTCAAGACCGAGAAGCCATCATGGCCTACCATCTTTATCGCCTTGTGCAGCGTGCTCGCCGAGTTTTCTTTATTATCAATGGGGAATCCGATGGCATGGGGAAAGGGGAAGCGAGTCGCTTTATCGCACAGATGGAAGTAGAATTTCCACGCTACCCGGGCATTCAATGGACAGACCGCGGAATTCAAATCCCCATGGATCCAACCCGTTTGCATCAAGCCTGGAAAATCGACAAGTCTCCGGCGGTGCTATCCCAAGTTAAAAGCCAGTTACATACTCGGGGGCTAAGTCCTTCCAGTATGGGAAGCTTCTTACGGGACTCCGCTGAATTCTATGTTCGCTTTGTCTTGGGTATTTACGAAGAAGAGGCGATAGAGGAGCGCATGGCCGCTAACATTCGGGGCAGTGTCCTCCATCATGTGCACGAGGACCTTTTCAAACATTACCAGAAGACAGGCCAGTGGGACCCCCTCCGAGTGCCTGATGCCCTAGAAGCGGGGATAGAAATGTATCATCCTGGACGCTTGACTTCCGGTCCCTTTATCATTGAACGACATGTACTTCAGAAAATGGCCGAAGATTGGGCCCATGCCGAAGGACGTCGCATCCAGAGTGGTTCAGATCGGGACAGCCCATGGCATGTACACTTGGTGGAGGAAACGATTGAGACGCGCCTTTCTGTTCAGGACTGTGACGTGCGAATCAAAGGAAAGGCAGACCGCATCGAAGCCTGGGAGAAAGGCTGGGCCATCGTGGATCTTAAATCGGGCAGTTTTCAAGATTACGAACTGCGCGTCAAGGATCTAACCGAGCTTTTGGAGCCCAAAAAATCCAAAGCCTTGCAACTATTTACCTATGCGTGGCTACTATCCAAGCAGGTAGCCAACGGTCCCTATCGCGCGGGCATTGCCGCCATGCGCAAGCCGTTGGAGCCCGTGGCATGGTTGAGCTACCAGGGGGAAGCGTGGATCAGTCAAAGTACATTGGAGGAATTTGAACTGCACGTCATTCGGCCGCTCATTGAGGCAATTCTGGATCCGAGCAAGCCCTTCTCTGTACCCGATTTCCTCGGCGAAGACGATGAGGCCTAACGTTCTCGCTGCGCCAACAACCGGGCAATGTATTTGCCGAGAATATCAAATTCTAAATTGACAGAATCACCCACCTTTAGACGGTGGAAGCGCGTGTGCTCCCACGTGTAGGGAATGATAGCTACCGAGAAGGAGGTAGGACTCGAATCCACCACCGTCAAACTCGTCCCATCGACCGCGATGGATCCTTTCGGTACGGTTACGTGGTCATCACTGCGAGGATGGTCAATTTGGACTTTCCAACTTCCGTCTTGATCCTCCAATGCGGCCACCACGCCCATCCCATCCACATGGCCTTGGACCACATGGCCATCGAGGCGCGCACCCGACACGGTGCAACGTTCAATATTTACCGCTTGTCCTAAGGTCCAGCTTCCCAAAGTCGTTTTAGCTAACGTTTCTGCAATCGCCGTGACACGATACGCTGTGGGACGTTCACCACCTATCAACTCGACCACGGTCAAACAGCAGCCATCATGGGCTACACTTTGATCAATTTTGAGCTCCGGTGCGAGGGTACTCTCAACGGTGATATGTAGATTGCTCCCCTCGCGCTCCAGTGAAGCGATATGGCCGACATTTTCAATGATTCCTGTGAACATAAAGCAAAGGTACGATGCCTACCTTCGTAGCTATGAAATGGACTTTTTCTTCGACTCATCAGGCCAACATGGCGAACGCCGTACTTCGCTCTGACGCCTCGGCTTTTGCCTCATCCGATATTCGTGAAACATTGGAAGCCCGTGCTCAACGTGGTGTCAAAGGGTGGCTTCACCAAGCCCAAGGGGCACAGGACCACTTTGCCCGCACGTTAGAATCAGGGGCAAGCCCGGAAGCTAGGGCCCACGCTGGACGCAAAGCCGGGGTTGAATTAGCCGGGCTCTTGGCAAAGAGTAAAATCTCACGTATCAGCCTCGACGCGGGAGACCACAATTTTGATGTGGCCGAAGGGTTGGCCTTGGCAGCCTATCGCTATACTCGATTACTTTCCAAAAAAGCCAAAGACGCATGGACCCTGGAGGAATTAGAAGTTGTCGGTCTCAGCGATGCTGAAGCCAAGCGCCTACATGTACTGATTACTGCCGTGTCCGAAGCTCGGGATTTGATCAATACCCCGGTATTGGATCTCACAGCGGAAGATTTGGCCAACCGCGCAGTAGAACTTGGAAAAACACATGGTTTTAAGGTTACCGTCTTAAATCAAGCCAAAATTGAATCGCTCAAGATGGGCGGCCTCCTGGGCGTGAATAAAGGCTCATTGGATCCGGCCACCTTCAGCATTTTAGAATATGCTCCCGCCAATGCCGTAAACAGTGCCCCTTATGTGCTCGTGGGCAAGGGAGTCGTATATGATACGGGCGGTCTCAGCCTGAAGCCCAGCAACTTCATGGATACGATGAAGTGCGACATGTCGGGAGCTGCAGCGGTTATTGGAACCCTATGTGCGGTGGCCGGCCAAGGCTTGCCAGTCCACGTGATAGGTTTGATTCCCGCGACGGACAACCGCCCCGGAGGCAATGCCATTACGCCGGGTGATGTGATTACTATTTCGGATGGCACCACGGTTGAAGTCTTGAACACAGATGCTGAGGGCCGCTTAATCCTTGCGGATGCGCTGCACTATGCCAAGAAGTATAAACCGCAATTGGTCATTGACCTCGCCACGTTGACCGGGGCTGCAGCTCGCGCCATTGGCCCCAACGCCACGGTGGCTATGGGCAATGCCAGCCGCGAGGTGTGGGATAAGCTTCAGGCCAGCGCCGCAAGCACCCATGAACGCCTCGTTGAATTCCCCTTCTGGGACGAATACAATGACCTCCTTAAAAGTGAAATCGCGGACCTCAAGAATATTGGGGGCGCAGAAGCCGGCGCGATCACGGCCGGCAAGTTCTTGGAGCACTTTACCGATTACCCCTATGTGCACTTGGACATCGCAGGTCCTGCATTCTTAGATAGCCCTTGGGGGTACTACGGCAAAGGTGGCACCGGGGTTGGGGTGCGCTTGTTAACCAACTTCTTAAGCCAAGTCAGCTCGTGATGCGCATCGGCATTTCCTGCGGAGACCCAAATGGGATCGGCCTCGAAGTCGTTCTCAAAACACTCGCGCATGCCGAAGTGCGCAGCATGGCCCAATTCTATTTGTTTTGCTCTCCTCAGGTGCTCGCATACCATCGGAAGTCCATGGATGTGGGAGAGGTTCCTTACAGTCAAGTTGGCCCAGGAGATGCCCTTTCTGAAGGGCGCATTGGACTCGTTGACCCTTGGAATCGCGAGGTTCGGGTTGAATTTGGACAACTCAGCGAAGAGTCCGGCCAAGCAGCTTTGGACAGCCTCTCCGCCGCCTGTGCAGCCATCGAAGCAGGACAACTTGATGCCCTAGTAACGGCCCCTTTGAGTAAGGCCAATATCCCCAGCACACCTGAGGCCCCCTTTACCGGGCACACAGGCTATTTAGGAAAGCGATTCCAATCCAAACCCCTGATGGTCATGGCCGCGGAAGGAATGCGTGTAGCCTTAGCCACCGAGCATATTTCCCTGCAATCGGTCGCCTCTAGCTTAACTACCGAGGTCCTGACTCAAAAATTGGACGCGTTCGAAGCCGCGCTCAAATTAGATTTTGCTGTTCAGCGTCCGCGTATTGCGGTGCTCAGTTTAAACCCGCATGCCGGAGATGGGGGAGCCATGGGCAACGAAGAAATAGAACGCTTAACCCCCTGGATTGAGTCGATGAAGCAACGTGGGTCTTTGATTGCCGGTCCTTTTCCCTCAGATGGATTTTTCGGCAAATCTGCACACCTTCAATACGACGGCGTGCTTTCGATGTACCATGATCAGGGGCTCATTGCCTTTAAGATCTTGCACTTTGAAAGTGGCGTGAATAATACCTGTGGTCTTCCTTTTGTTCGCACATCCCCTGATCATGGCGTTGGCCTTGACATTGCAGGGAAGAATCAAGCCGATGCCCAAAGCTTCATGGCCGCGATCTTCCAAGCTATTGATCGCGGGCGCCATCACGGGTTGCACAGCGAATTGACGGCGAATGTTCTCCCCAAATTTGAACAAAAAAGTCGGCGTGATTCCTAATGCACTTCCTTCGGCACCAAGGTGTTGGGGAATTGTGCAATTCGGTGTACATTTGCCGGCTCTAACGAGCGTTCGGCCATGAAGAAACGTGAAACCGTTTTAGGATTTTCCGGCCTTGCATTGGGCGAGCACACGTTTGAGTACCATTTAGACGAAACGTTCTTTACTTCTTATCCCCTTTCCGATCTGGAAGGAATGCGCCCGGCCACGGTCCAGGTGCTCTTGCGTAAGACCAATACCTTAATGGAATTGGATTTTTCTTTCTCGGGCATCATGGATGCGATCTGCGACTTTAGCGGAGACCCGTTCGAGCTCGAGGTGCAAAACGCCTTCCGCATTGTAGTCAAATTTGGCGATGCCTTTGACGACAGCGATCCAGATATCTTGGTGCTCCCCCATGGGGAGTATGAAGTGGATTTGGCTCAAGCGCTCTTTGAACTTGTGGCCCTCGCGGTCCCAATTCAGAAAATTAAGCCCGAGCTAAGAGAAGAAATGAGGGAGGAGTTAGAAGAGAACGACGATTTATTTGGCGAAGAAGAAATTTGAATTGAACTGAAAAAACCTGCATTATGGCACATCCTAAGCGTAGACAATCCAGCACCCGCCGCGACAAGCGCCGCACGCATGACAAGGCCGTTTTACCTCAGTTGGCTGTTTGCCCTACAACGGGTGAAGCCCACTTGATGCACCGTGCCTACTGGCACGAAGGCAAGATGTACTACAAAGGCAAAGTCGTTATCGACAAGACCGAAGTAGCTGAAGCATAAGGTTCATTCCTTGCTTTTCTAAAAACCCGTGACATATCGTCCCGGGTTTTTGTTTTTTTTGACGCACTTTTGTTTCCCTAATAACTTGACAAATGGATATCAAGGAACTTCAAAACTTCATCAAGTTCGTAACTAAGTCGGGCGCCTCAGAGGTCTCCCTAGAAACTGACAGCTACAAAGTCACGGTGAAAACCGGAGGCGGTGAGCCCGTTCAATATGTAGCGCATGCTCCAGCTGCTGTAGCCGCAGCCCCCACGGCCCCTAGCGCTCCAAAAGCTGCTCCCGCTGCAGAGATTGAGGATGAGTTCGCCAATTGCGTGGCCATCAAATCTCCCATGATTGGCACATTCTATCGCAAGCCTAGCCCAGACAAGCCAATCTTCAAAAATGTTGGCGATACCGTCACTGCCGGAGAGACTGTGTGCATTATTGAAGCCATGAAACTCTTCAATGAGATTGAAAGTGAGGTTACAGGAAAGATTGTTAAGGTGGTTGCTGATGACATGACCCCTGTAGAGTATGGCCAAACGCTCTTCTTGGTAGAGCCGGCCTAACTAAAATACGGACACACATGAAAAAGATTTTGATTGCCAACCGAGGCGAAATTGCCATGCGCATTATTCGCACATGCCGAGAAATGGGCATCAAAACAGTTGCTGTGTATTCTGAGGCAGATCGCGATAGCCTTCATGTGCGCTTTGCAGACGAGGCTGTTTGTATCGGTCCAGCCCCTTCTAAGGATAGCTATTTGAACATCCCTGCCATCATCTCAGCTGCTGAAATCACGAATGCCGACGGAATTCACCCCGGCTTTGGCTTCCTATCTGAGAACGCCAAATTCTCTCGCATCTGTGGAGAGCATGGAATCAAGTTTATTGGTGCCACGCCTGATCAGATCAACAAAATGGGTGACAAGGCTACCGCCAAGGAAACCATGAAAGCGGCAGGGGTCCCCTGTGTGCCTGGTTCCGATGGCCTTTTAGAGGACTTAGCTCATGCACTAAAAACCGCCAAAGAAATTGGCTACCCCGTCATGATGAAAGCTACCGCCGGCGGCGGCGGCAAAGGCATGCGGGCCATCTGGAAAGAAGAGGACCTCGAAAAAGCGTGGGAATCTGCTCGTCAAGAAGCCGCCGCGGCTTTTGGCAATGATGGCATGTACATGGAAAAGCTCATCGAAGAGCCTCGCCACATCGAAATTCAGGTCATTGGAGACCAGAGCGGTAAAGCTTGCCACCTAAGTGAGCGTGACTGCTCCGTGCAGCGCCGTCACCAAAAACTGACGGAAGAAACTCCTTCTCCCTTCATGACCCCCGAATTGCGTCAAGCTATGGGAGATGCTGCGGTCAAGGCCGCCGAGTACATCAAGTACGAAGGCGCTGGAACCGTGGAGTTCTTGGTTGACAAGCATCGCAAATTCTATTTCATGGAAATGAATACCCGTATTCAGGTCGAGCACCCCATTACGGAAGAAGTCACGGACTATGATTTGATTCGCGAGCAGATCAAGATTGCCACAGGAACGATGATTTCTGGCCGCAACCACGAACCCAAACAGCACGCCATTGAGTGCCGAATCAACGCGGAAGACCCTTACGCAAACTTCCGTCCGAGTCCAGGCAAAATCACCGCCTTCCACGCTCCGGGCGGACATGGAGTGCGGATTGACACGCATGTATATTCAGGATACACGATCCCCTCGAACTACGATAGCATGATTGCTAAGCTCATTGTCACGGGCCGTAATCGTCAGCAAGCCATTGAGCGCATGAAGCGCGCGCTAGATGAATTCATTATCGAAGGGGTAAAGACCACCATTCCATTCCACCGTCAATTGATGGATCACCCGGATTATGTTGCGGGGAATTATACCACCAAATTCATGGAGGATTTTGAAATGGCTTAAACGGTCACGAGAAACCTAAAAAGCCCGGCTATGTGCCGGGTTTTTTTTTGACCTAACGCCCTCCCGGACGTCGATTACCCGAGGAACCGCGGCGACCTAAAATCCGACGCAACCACCGAGGCCAACGACGCGATTCTGCCGAAATATGCTGCATTTGCGCATCAACTTGGTCCATCTGCATGGGAAATCCAATCGGACTAACCCATGCGACCTCCAGCTCCGAGACGTGCATCCCATGGATTTGGGCTGAGGAAGCTTGAAGCGGAAGCATAAGCAGACATCCTAAGCAAAAAGTAAAAAACGGTGCCTTCATAATCTTTTGATGTACCCCCAAGGTAAAGGTTTAATTTTGCGGTACCATGCCAACCCAAACCCCTCCCTCTCTGCTCAAATTCCCAAGGGTCGTCTTCGGGATCTTCTACCACATCTGGTATTATGCCTTGATGATCTTGAGCATTGTGGGTCTATTCCCTCCCTTGTTTTGGACCTCCCGAAAAGAGGAAAGCTTTCCAAGGTTCTACCGGTATGCGCGACTTTGGGCAGCTTGGATCTTGAACGGGATGGGCTTGATCCGAAAGGTCACCTACGATGAACGTATTTCTTGGGATCGCACCTATGTCGTCGTGGCCAACCATTCCAGTGAAATTGACATCATGTTTTCCTACCGAATTGTCAAATCCCCAACCGTTTTTATTGGTAAAGCTGAATTAGCCCGTATCCCCTTATTTGGCTTCTTTTTTCGCCGCTCAAGCATCCCCGTAGATCGCAACAGTCTCGCCAGCAAGCGTCAAGTCATGGACAAGGCGGCTCGACGTCTTGAGCGGGGCAGTGGCCTATGCATCTATCCCGAAGGGGGCATCCCCAAAGATCCCACAGTCCTTTTGGCGCCCTTCAAGAGTGGCGCCTTCAAACTGGCCATTGAAAGTGGAACCCCTATCCTCCCCATCACCTTTGCCAACAATCGCCGTCATTTCCCCGAATTCTTGCAAGGGGGAGGGCCAGGACTGCTTCGCGCCCATGTCCATGCTCCGATTGAAGTATCCGGCATGACTTTGTCGGACCAAGACGCCCTGAGCGATCGGGTCTATGCCTTACTTTTGAACCAATTAAAGGCCTTTGGTCGCACAGAATGAAGATCAGCACGGAAGACGTCCAAAAACTAGCGCACTTGTCTCGACTTGAATTGGAGGGAGGCAAGGCAGAGGCTATGAAACAAGATTTGACCAAAATCTTAGGATTTGTCGCTGCGATCGAGCGTTTGGATCTGGATGGCGTGGAGCCGCTCGTGTACATGACTGACCGCGAAAATGTCCTACGTGACGACGACCCCCAAACGGTTATGACGCATGCGGAAGCCATGAAAAACGGTCCAGGAGCCGACTCAGATTATTTCCGAGTGCCTCGAGTCGTCGAAAAATAACTCGTCCTCATACCGGACCTCCGGAATTCGCCATAACAATCCAACAACCCTCGGGCTGTGCTCTTTCAACTTTTTGTACCTTCATAGAAATCCAATTTTACGGCATGTTGTCTTCACTCATTACCCTTTCATTTGTTGCTCTTCTGGTCATTTTCTTATTGGCCAAAGGCATTCGCATTGTCAAGCAATCAGAATCCATGATCATTGAGCGTTTGGGTAAATACCATCGCACGTTGGAGTCAGGAATCAACATCATCATTCCAATTATTGACCAGCCGCGCCAAATTTCCTGGCGCTACAGCGAAACGGGATTTAATGGGGAAACCATTCCCATTTTTAAGATGCAGGACCGGATCGATTTGCGTGAAAACGTCTATGACTTCCCGAAGCAAAACGTGATTACAAAAGACAACGTAGTCACAGAAATCAACGCGTTGATCTACTTCCAAATCATGGACCCCATCAAAGCCGTCTATGAAATTGGAAACCTCCCCAATGCTATTGAAAAATTGACGCAAACCACCTTGCGTAACGTGGTGGGTGAATTGGATTTAGACGAGTCGCTTTCGAGCCGGGACACCATCAACTCCAAGCTCCGTACCATCCTCGATGATGCCACGAATAAGTGGGGCGTCAAAGTGAATCGCGTAGAGCTTCAAGACATCAATCCACCGATTGGTATCCGTGAAGCGATGGAAAAGCAAATGCGCGCCGAGCGGGATCGCCGAGCGACCATTTTGGAAGCTGAAGGCGAAAAACGCAGTCAAATTCTTACTGCTGAAGGACAGCGTGAATCTGCGATCCAACGGGCAGAAGGTCAAAAGCAAGCGGCGATTCTCGAAGCGGACGGAGTAGCTCAAGCACGAATCTTGGTTGCGGAAGCTGAAGCGACCGCGATTCGCAAAGTTTCTGAGTCCATCAAGGAGTTTTCCGGAGATCCCGTGCAGTATCTCATTGCTCAGAAATATTTGGAAACCCTCCAAGACATGACCTCCGGGAAAGACAATAAAACCGTTTACCTCCCCTATGAGGCTACGGGCGTGCTCTCCTCCCTGGGAGGGATTAAAGAAATCCTTAGCGGCGGCAAGTAACCCTCTTTTTTCTCGCTTCTACGGCGACTGTTTAACGGGTAATTTTCCGAACTTTGAGGGCACCTCTAACCCTCTGCCCTCGTGAAAAATCGTCAAGCCGCGGTTGGCTTTATTTTCGTGACTCTTTTATTGGACGTCATTGGACTTGGAATCATTATTCCTGTCATTCCTTCACTTATCCAAGAATTGACGGGGGGAGATATGTCGCTTGCTGCACAGTATGGCGGTTGGCTCATTGGCTCCTATGCCTTAGTACAGTTCATTTGCGCGCCCTTTGTAGGCGCCTTGAGTGATCGCTATGGCCGACGCCCCGTCCTCTTGCTGTCTTTACTTGGTTTTGGCCTCGACTACCTTGTTCTGGCAATCGCTCCAACCATCGGCTGGCTCTTCATTGCACGGATCATTGCCGGGTTTTTCGGCGCGTCCTTCACCACGGGGGCCGCATACATTGCGGATGTCTCTACGCCCGAAAAACGGGCTCAAAACTTTGGTTTACTCGGAGCCGCCTTCGGGCTTGGCTTCATCATTGGTCCTGTCACCGGTGGCCTCTTAGGAGAAATTGGCTCTCGCGTCCCATTTTATGCCGCTGCCGGCCTGACACTACTCAACGGATTGTATGGCTATTTCATCCTTCCCGAATCTCTCCCAGTAGAAAATCGCCGACCATTTGCCTGGAAGCGCGCAAATCCTCTGGGAACCTTGCTCGCACTGAAGCGCTATCCTGCGGTCGCTAGCCTCATTGGTTCGTTGACTTTCATTTATATCGCCTCGCATGCGGTTCAGGGCACCTGGGCCTATTTTTCGATGGAGAAATTTCAATGGTCCGAAGCGATGGTCGGATACAGCCTAGGCGTCGTTGGGGTTCTCAGTGCCCTCGTCCAAGGGCTCCTGATCCGGATTGTCATCCCAAAACTTGGCTCTTACAAGGCTTTAATCGCGGGAATATGTCTCAATCTGGTAGGTCTCATCCTTTTTTCCGTGGCTTCACAAGGTTGGATGCTGTTTGTTTTCCTAGTCCCCTATGCCCTCGGTGGTATTGCCGGACCTGCCTTACAAGGAATTCTTTCTAATCAGGTTCCGGCCAATGAACAAGGTGAGTTGCAAGGGGCATTGACCTCCATGATGTCCGCTACGGGTATTGTAGGACCTTTGATGATGACGAGCATTTTTGCCTACTTCACGCATGCCGAAGCAGGTATTTACTTTCCAGGAGCCCCCTTCATTGCCGGCGCCGTGCTCGTATTGGTAGCGCTGATTTTAATATTGAAAAAAGGCGAAACGGGTACGATAGGCACGGCGGCGGATTCCTCCGTATCTTAAGCCTATGCTAGAATCCCTCACACCCGCCAACCTCTGGTTTATTGCCGGGGTATTACTCATTATTCTCGAAATGTTCACGCCTGGTTTCTTCTTGGCGAGTCTCTCCGTAGGCACTTTTTTGGCTGCCCTCATCGCATGGGCAGGCGGCGGTGAAACATGGCAGTTGCTTGGCTTCATTATTGGCGGAACCGTTTCGTTAATTGCACTTCGTCCTATTTTCAAACGGTATTTTGTTGCCAATGGAGCTTCCACGAATGCCGATGCATTGGTCGGTAAGGTGGCACGCGTCAGCGAAGCAGCGAAAGCGGGGGATGCCGCTTCGATTAAAATCGATGGAGATATATGGTCCGCGGAATGCGATGTGGACCTCGCTGTAGGGGATAAAGTGGAAGTGCTCGCGCGCCATAGCATCGTCTTGCAGGTCAAAAGACTAGCCTGATTTTTGAGGGCTCAAAGCGGTTAATTTTTTCATTATCAAAAATTTATTAGCTGGAATTGGCGGAAATAGCCTTCCTTTGCGAACTATTTATCTCTGATTTCCCAAAAAATGAAAAACGGAACCGTTAAGTTCTTCGATGCCACCAAAGGGTTTGGCTTTATCAAGGACAACGAAGGTGAGGGCGATTTCTTCGTTCACATCACTGGAACACTCGAACCAATCGCTGATGGCGATGAAGTAGAGTTTGAATTGAAAGAAGGCAAGCGTGGCTTGCAGGCTACGAGCGTTCGCAAGCTCTAACTCCTATTTCGAGTTCAAAAAGACAAAGGGCGGCCCAATGGGCCGCCCTTTTATTTTATGCCGCGCCGAAGCGCCGTTGCATTACGATGCTTCCGGACGATCCACACGCAGGGCCAAGAATCCGGCTAAGAGCATCAAGGCGCCACCGAGGGCAACCGCTAAAATTTGATCATTTCCTAACACATGCTGCATGATCCATCCAAAGCCGAGGGCTGCGATGATTTCAGGCAGGACAATAAAAAAGTTGAAGATTCCCATGTACATGCCCACTTTGTCTTTAGGTAAAGAGCCAGCAAACATGGCATAGGGCATCGAAAGAATCGACGCCCAGGCGATGCCTACCCCGGTCATGGAGAGGAAGAGCATGTTTGGATTTTCGATCCAGCTCAGGCTAAATAAACCCAAGGCTCCGGCCGCTAAGCATAAAAAATGGGTCATCTGATTGCCTAGCTTCATGGCGAGACTGCCAATGCCAAACGCAAATAAGAAGGTGATCAAATTGTAGTACGACAGGGTTAGCCCCGCAAACTCCACCCCTTCCGAATACGCTGCAGTATTGGGTGCCGCATGGAAGATATCTTCTGCCACCGCTGGAGAATAGTAGAACCACATTAGGAAGAGGCCGGGCCAAGTGAAAAACTGAACCAAGGCCACTTGGCGCATCACTTTGGGCATGTGCCGGATGGATCCAAAAATTTCATGGAACATGTCGCGCAAAGAAGCCTTGGCTTGCAATGCTTTGAACTCCTCCATGTTCGCTGGGGGATACGGCTTGGTCGTGAAGACCGTATAGAGCACGGCTAAGAGCAAAACGACCGCCCCCGCATAGAAACTATACTCCACCGACGTAGGTATGCCCGTATACCCTTCTGGGTCTGAAACATGAAACCAATTGCTCATCATCCATGGCAAGGCCGAAGCAATGACTGACCCTACCCCAATCATGAAGCTTTGGAAGGTAAATCCACGGCTATGCTGTTCCTCTGGGAGCATGTCCACCACAAAGGCCCGAAAAGGCTCCATGGAAATATTTATGGATGCATCCAAGACCCATAAAAGTCCCGCAGCCATCCAAAGTGTCGAGCTCTGAGGCATAAAGAACAAGGCCATAGAAGCAAGCAAGGCCCCCACCAAAAAATATGGTCGACGACGACCCAGCGGTGTCCACGTGCGATCAGACCAATAGCCAATAATTGGCTGGACAAGAAGGCCGGTCATCGGGGCAGCCAGCCAGAGCATAGGAATCTTGTCCGCTTCCGCCCCTAGGGATTTGTAGATGGGACTCATGTTGGCCATTTGAAGTGACCATCCAAATTGGATGCCCAAAAAGCCGAAGCTCATATTCCAAATCTGCCAGAAATTCAATCTGGGTTTTGTCGTGCTACTCATGGCTTAGGAATTAAATCGCTACCCGGCTTTTATTCCAAGTGTACAATCGGGCCGGTTTGTGGAGTACACCTGTTTGCTTCTCTTCGAGTGGTAGAACCCATTTGTCATTCAACGCCTTCTTGCGGAAGTTGCGCTTGTCGAACGAGGCATTCAAAATGGCTTCATACAGGGCCTGCATCTGACTCAGGGTGAATTTTTCAGGGAGGAGCTCATGTCCTACCCGAAGTTCTGCTAATTCCCGACGCAATACCATGAGCGCTTCTTGGACAATTTCACTGTGGTCAAAGGCCAATTCCGGGATGTTGTTGACATCATGCCAAAAAACACGCGCCGCAAAACTCGATGCGGATGGGTTGAAGTCTTCCATCTTCACCAAAGCATAGTACGCAATGGTAATGACCCGCGCTTCGGGGTCACTTCGATTGCTTTGCAGCCAAGGTAAATCCTTGATGTTCTTCACCCGATTTGGGTCGCCAAAGGCGCCACATTGCTTCAAGTAAAGACCTTTGAGATTCGTCAATTCTTTGAGCACGCGGTCAGCCGCTTGGTCAAGATTTTCATCTTCTTCCAAGTGATCGCCCGGCAAGGCAAAACGCCGCAACTGGCCGACATCTTTCTGCTCAATTAAAAGGACATTTAGGTTCTGGCCATCAAAGCCAAAGACCACGCAGTCAACGGAGATGTTTGGATTAATCATAGGGGTTAGACAAATGTAACTCATACACTTTCTTATCCTGCAGAAGGTGTATAAAATACACTATCTTTGAAGGCTATTTTTTACGTCCATGTCAATTAAAAGCCTTGCAGTACTGACTTCTGGGGGGGATGCCCCAGGTATGAATGCGGCCATTCGGGCCGTTGTTCGGGCGGGTATTTTCTATAAAAAAGAGGTGTATGGAGTGCACCGAGGCTACGACGGTCTAATTGAAGGTGAGTTTGAAACGCTTCACTCCAAGAGTGTAAAAAATATTTTGTCGCAAGGCGGCACCATGCTCAAATCTGCGCGCTCCGTTGAATTTCGCACCCCCGAAGGCCGCGCCAAAGCAGCTGAAAATCTTCGTGCCCAAGGCATTGATGGGCTAGTAGTAATTGGTGGCGATGGAACGTTTACCGGAGCGCATCTCCTACACGAAGAACATGGCATTGCCGTCGTCGGCATACCTGGCACCATTGACAACGACCTCTTTGGCACAGATTATACGATCGGCTACGATACGGCAACCAATACAGTGGTAGAGTGCATTGACAAGATCCGCGACACGGCCAATAGCCACAACCGAATGTTCATCGTCGAAGTCATGGGCCGCGACGCCGGCTTTATCGCCTTGAGCGCGGGTGTGGCTACGGGCGCTCTTGATATTGTCCTGCCTGAAAAGAATACCACGATGGAGGACCTATACGCCTCCATTGACCGCGGAGCAGAAAACAAAAAGACCAGCAATATTATTGTGGTCGCTGAAGGCAACCGCCTAGGCAAGCCGTTTGATTTGGCCAAGTCTTTGGAGGCCCGCTACCCTGAACTCGATATCAAAGTCACCATTTTGGGCCATATCCAACGCGGAGGCTCTCCCAGTGCGTTGGACCGAGTGAATGCAAGCCAATTAGGTGTTGCTGCCGTAGAGTCTCTCCTCAACGGCAAAAGTGACATCATGGTAGGGATGGTGAATGGACAACTCACGCAGACCTTTTTACAACAAGCTATCTACAATAAGGCCCCCTTGGACATGGAACTCCACCGGGTGTCCAAAATTCTTTCTATTTAAACTCAAATCTCCTCGAAACGCATGAAAAAAATTGCCATCAATGGATTCGGTCGTATTGGCCGCTTGACCTTCCGCAACCTTTTGAAAAAATCAGGATTGGAAGTGGTTGCTATCAATGATTTGACGGATACCGCTACGCTTGCGCATTTGTTGAAGTACGATTCGGCCCATGGTCGTTTTGACGGCACGGTGAGCCACACAGCGAACAGCCTTATCGTGAATGGCAAGGAGATCATCATCACGGCCGTGCGCAACCCTGCCGAATTGCCATGGGGCGAAATGGGCATTGACATGGTGATCGAGTCTACCGGTATTTTCACCGCACAAGAGCAGTTGAAAATGCACCTCGCCGCCGGCGCAAAGAAAGTGGGCTTGTCTGCTCCTGCAAAGGACGACGTGAAGACCATCGTATTGGGTGTCAATGACCACCTTCTTGGAACGGACGACCTCACCTTCAGCAATGCCTCATGCACGACCAACTGTTTGGCCCCCATGATGAAGGTCCTCAACGACAAATTTGGCGTAGAGAAAGGCTACATGTTGACCGTTCACGCGTACACCAACGACCAGAGCATCCAAGACGCTCCGCACAAGGACTTGCGCCGTGCACGTGCCGCTGCCGTTTCCATGATTCCTACCACCACCGGTGCCGCCAAGGCTGTGGGCTTGGTTTTGCCTGAGTTGAAAGGCAAATTGGACGGGTATGCGATGCGTGTGCCTACCCTCACTGGCTCTGCCACGGACGTGACCTTGACGCTCGGACGTGAAGTCACTAAAGAAGAAATCAACGCCGCCATGAAGGAGGCGTCTGAGACCTACTTGAAGGGCATTTTGGAGTATACGGAAGACCCGATTGTCTCTGCAGATATCGTTGGAAACCCTCACTCATGTATTTTTGATGCAGGTATCACCTCTGCGAATGGCAATTTGGTCAAGATCATGGGCTGGTACGACAACGAAGCCGGCTACTCTGCCCGTATGGCAGACATGACCGAGCGGTTTGTAAACCTTTGATCATCCCTACTACCCTATGATCATCATTGTTGAGAGCGGCTCTACGAAAGCCGATTGGATTTTATTGGACGGCCAAGGCCAAGAGGTCAACCGTTGGTCCGTTATGGGCTTCAATCCTTATTTCCATTCTGCCCAAATTGTGGAGCAGGAACTGAGCGCCCATTCCGAAATTACCGGCATTGCATCCAAGGTGTCGCAAGTCTGGTTTTATGGGGCGGGATGCTCCTCCGACGCCCTCAACAGCGTGATCAAAAAGGGGCTGAGTGCCGTGTTCACAGAAGCCAACATCCATGTGGACCACGACCTCAAGGCCGCTGCGTTTGCGACCTTCGATGGGGTGCCTCACGTTGCTTGCATCTTGGGGACTGGCTCAAACTCTTGCTTCTTTGACGGCGAGAACATTCGCGAAGAAGTGCCCGCCTTGGCCTATGTGTTGGGCGATGAAGGTTCGGCCAGTTTCATTGGCAAGCGCCTCGTAGCTGACTTCATCTACAAGCGCCTCCCTGCGGACCTTCAAGCAGCGTTCACCGAACAGTACAAGACGACCAAGGAGGAAATCTTTGATCGCGTCTACAACCAACCTAACGCCAACGTATACCTGGCCTCATTCTCGCGCTTTGCCGGTGAGCATGCCGACAGCCCCTATGTACAGGCAGTGGTTCGTGACGGCTTTGAGAAGTTTTTGGACATCCACGTCCTTTGCTTTGAGGAGGCCCGCAACGGCGCTCCCGCCAACTTTGTCGGTTCGGTAGCTAAAGCTTTTGAGCACATCTTGAAAGACTGTTGCCAGCGCAAAGGCATCACCTACGGACGCACCCAGGCCAAGCCCGTCAACCGCTTGGTAGACTACCACCTTACCGTGCTCCGCGTCCTGGACAAGGCCGCAACCGCATGATTCGTGGATTTCTCTTTGATTTGGACGGCGTCATTGTAGACACGGCCAAATACCATTATGTCGCATGGCAGCGCATGGCTTCCGCCCTTGATATTCACTTTGGTCACGAAGAGAACGAGCAGCTCAAGGGCATCTCCCGCGTAGAGTCTTTGGAGCGCATCCTAACGTGGGGCGCCTTGACCCTGTCGGAAGAGGAAAAGCAGCATTGGATGACCCAAAAAAATGCCTGGTATTTAGATTGTATCGCTCAAATGGGGGCGGAAGAAATCCTTCCAGGGGTTGCTGAATTTCTCGAGAACGCTCGCGATCAAGGATTCAAGATATCGCTTGGTTCCGCATCTAAAAATGCCGTGCCCATTCTGGAGCGCATAGGTTTACTCAGCGCCTTTGACGCCATTGTCGATGGAACGGTGGTCAGCGCCTCCAAGCCCAACCCCGAAGTTTTTTTAGAGGGCGCCCGTCGTTTGGGCCTTCCTCCCGAAGCCTGTCTTGTTTTTGAGGATGCCGCAGCCGGCGTCGAAGCCGCTTTAGCTGGTGGAATGGCCTGTGTTGGACTGGGAGATCCACTCGTCTTAGGCGCGGCACATCGCGTGATCCAATCTTTTAGTGAAATCCCTGATCCACAACTCCTTGTGGACAGTCTGTAAGCCATTTTGTACATTTTCTTCTTGAATGAAACCCGCCATTGACCCCCACCCCTGGAAGCTGACGGAATCCTCCTGGAATCCCGAGCATCAAATCCTGTCTGAATCGCTCTTTGCCTTGGGCAATGGCCGCATGGGCCAACGCGCCAACAACGAAGAGGGTTTTTCTGGAAAGCACCTTCTTGGCACCTACATCGCCGGGGTGTACTATCCAGATAAGACGAAAGTGGGCTGGTGGAAAAACGGCTATCCTGAATACTTTGCCAAGGTCCTCAATGCCGTCAACTTTACAGGCATTCATGTGCGGGTAAACGGTGAGGTCTTGGATTTGGCCACCGCTGCGCAGGTGAGCCACTTTCACCGCGAGCTCGACATGCACCAAGGCCTCTTGCGCCGAACCTTCACCGCCACCCTGACCAACGGCCTAAGCGTGCGCGTCGAAGCGGAACGCTTCCTGAGCATTGTAGACGACGAGGTGGCTGCCATTTCGTATCGAGTGACCGCCAACGAGGCGGCTAATGTTGAGCTAGCGCCCTTTTTGGATTTCAACGTGGTGAATTCGGACGCTAACTGGGAAGAGACCTTTTGGGCCCAGCAAGGCCACGCTTCTGCCGCCGGCCAAGGCCATGTCCACGCCAAAACCAAAAAGCTCGACTTTCACGTCGCCGCCGCCATGCACTGCGAGGTCAGCGCCGAAGGCCAACCCTTGAGTGCCACGGCTTCCGGCCGCGAAGGCTATGCAGAAAGCAGCTACAGCGCCGCCCTAGAAGCAGGTCAATCCGTTCACGTCCTCAAGTATGTTGGCGTAGTGAACAGCCTGAATGCCGCTCCTGAAAGCGTCGTAGCACGCGCCGAAGAGCAAGCCCAACAGGCCGCGGCCAAAGGCTACGACACCCTGCGCAGCGCTCATGCCAACGCATGGATGGCCAAGTGGGAGCTGGCGGACATTCGCATTGACGGAGATGATTCAGCGCAGCAAGGCATTCGCTTCAACATCTTCCACCTCTTGCAAACGTTTACAGGCGTCGATGCCCGCCTCAACATCGGGCCGAAGGGCTTCACCGGCGAGAAGTACGGCGGTTCCACCTACTGGGACACTGAAGCCTACTGCCTGCCCTTCTACATGGCATCCACGGACCAAAGCGTGGCCAAAAACCTCTTGGTCTACCGCTACAAGCAGCTCGGAAAAGCCATTGAAAACGCAGAGAAGCTCGGCTTCACTGACGGCGCAGCCCTCTACCCCATGGTCACCATGAACGGAGAGGAATGCCACAACGAGTGGGAAATCACCTTTGAGGAGATCCACCGCAACGGCGCCATCGCGTATGGCATCTACAACTACATTCGCCACACCCAGGACCGCAGCTACCTCGCCGAGGGCGGCCTGGAGGTGCTCGTGGCTATTGCCCGCTTCTGGGCGCAGCGCGTCAACTGGAGTGATGCCCATGAAAAGTTTGTCATCCTCGGAGTTACCGGCCCGAACGAATACGAAAACAACGTCAACAACAACTACTACACCAACTTCATGGCGGCGTGGTGCTTGGAATACGCGGCCGAATGTGCCCAGTGGTTGGCGACCGAACAGCCCGCCGACTACGCCGAACTTCTTGCCAAACTCCAGTTGGACAGCGACGAAATCGAGCAATGGGAGGCCATTCGGGAAAACCTCTACTACCCCTACAGCGAGGAGCACCAAGTCTATCTTCAGCAAGATGGATTCCTCGACAAAGAGCTCATCCCTGTCAACGAACTGGACCCCGCGCAGCGCCCCATCAACCAGAAATGGAGCTGGGACCGCATCCTGCGCTCATGCTATATCAAACAGGCGGACACCCTCCAAGGCATGTTCTTCTTCGAAGACCGCACTGAGCTGGATGTTCTCAAACGCCACTTTGATTTCTACGAGCCCCTGACCGTGCACGAAAGCTCCTTGAGTCCTTGTGTACACACCGTTTTGGCCAGTCGCCTCGGCTACAAAAAGAAAGCCTACGAGCTCTACTTGCGCACGGCGCGCCTCGACTTGGACGATTACAACAGCGAAGTCTACCAAGGTCTGCACGTGACCGCCATGGGCGGCACCTGGATGTCGGTTGTCTACGGCTTTGGCGGCATGAAGATCGTCGGAGAAGATTTGCACTTCCAGCCTTTCTTGCCCGAAGAGTGGACCGGCCTCTCCTTCCATTTGCGTTGGCGCGGCGCCCTCTTGCACGTTCAAGTCGCCAAAAGCGGCCTCACCGTGACGCACAAAGACGGACCCGACGTCACTTTCCATGCAGGCGGAACCGCTCATACACTGAAGTGCTGCGAAACGTTTAACAGCTAATCTTTGGTTTGTTGGTTTGCTGGTTTGTTAGTCTGTTTGTAGTCAAGTTTTTACCTTCAACTTACGCAGTCCTAAAACCAACAAACATTCAAACAAACGGGCGAAGCCTAAATCCCAAGCACCTTGACCCTTAAACCCTTTAACCCTTTAACCCTCATCGCCCTCATCGCCCTCATCGCTCTCCTCGCGAGCTGCGGAGGCCCCTCCTTGCCCATAGGCGATGAAGATGCCGGCCTCGGCTACCGCCCTTTGCAATTGGTGGAGGGCGAGACGAAGCTCTACGTGGAGGACTATGTGCTTTCGAAGGTGGAGTCTGTGGACTGGCCCAAGGGATTGAAGGTGAATTACCAAAAAGATTCGGCCATCTACCGCATCACGGGACACATGGACGCCCCCTTAGGTACGGTCACCTTTCATGCGGCCGATGGCGCATACAGCCTCCTCCTCAAGCAGAGCATGGCCCAGCCCGTGACCTTCCACTTTGGGCCGGCGTCGGATAGCTTGCGGGTGACGCTTTTTGGCACGTTCAACAACTGGAACCGCGGCGCTACCCCCATGCGTTACGTGGGAGATTCAACCGGCGGAAGCTACCAGGCTACGCTGAATTTGCCCGCCGGAAACTACGCCTATAAGTTTAATGTCAATGGCGAAGAACGCTTGCAGCCCGGCGATGACAGCACCTTGGTTCCCAATGGCTTTGGCAGCTTCAACCACAGTTTAACGGTCGCCTTGCCGGGTCAGTCTTGCCAGCCCCTGCGCGCGCTGAACGTGGGCGATGGCGGAACGGGCGAAGACCATTCCTTCGTCGTGCTTGACACGCTTCCCGAGGACCAAGAGGTCTTGGCGTTCTGGAATACCTACGCAATGCCAGCATCGGCGGTGGAGCGTCAGGCGGACGGCACGGTGTGGGTTTATTTGCCCAAAGATTCGGATTGGTCCGAACGCAACCACCTGCACCTCTACTCCCACAACGGCGCCCAAATCAGCAATGACGTCCTGATTCCCTTTGGCGAAGACCGCTTGATCGCGCACACCAACCAGCTCACCCGCAGCGACTGGGAAAACGCCACCCTGTATTTCATGATGGTGGACCGTTTTGCCAATGGCGACAGCAGCAACGACGCCCCGCTGAACCGACCCGATGTGCTTCCCTTGGCGGACTACATGGGCGGAGATGTAGCAGGCATCACCCAAGCGGTGGAGTCGGGCTACTTTGAAGATTTTGGCTTCAACACCGTGTGGCTTTCGCCCATTGGCCGCAACCCCCAGGGCGCGTACGGGCTATGGAACAAGGGCGGGGTGATGACCCGCTTTTCGGGCTACCACGGTTACTGGCCCACCTCTGCCAAGAAATTGGACCGCCGCATGGCCAGCCCTGAGCAGCTGCACCAGCTGTTGGACGTTGCCCATGGGCGCAACTTGAATGTCCTTTTGGACTACGTAGCCAACCACGTGCACTTGGATCACCCCGTGTACCAACAGCACCGCGACTGGGCGACCTCGCTCTACCTCCCGGACAGCAGCCTGAATACCGAACGTTGGGACGATCACCGCTTGACCACCTGGTTTGACACGCATTTGCCCACCTTGGACTTGCGCCGCCCCGAGGTGGTGGAGCCCATGACGGACTCGGCTTTGGTGTGGATGACGGACTTTGGCATCGATGGATTCCGGCACGACGCCACGAAGCACGTCGACCTTCTATACTGGCGCACCCTCACCAAGAAGCTGAAGAAGCAAAACCAGAGCGGCCAGCGCCTCTACCAGATTGGGGAGACCTACGGTTCGGCCGACCTCATCGCCAGCTACTTGGGGAACGGTATGTTGGATGCGCAGTTCGACTTTAATTTCTACGATGCGGCGGTGCAGTACTGTGCGGATTTGGGGACGGATGCGGCCCGAATGGCCTCCGTGCTCCAAAACAGCCTCAACGTGTACGGCTACCACCATTTGATGGGCATTATTTCGGGCAACCAAGACAAGCCGCGCTTCATCTCCCTGGCGGACCGAAGTGTTTCTCCTGACGAAGACAGCAAGCTCGCAGGCTACACCCGGAATATCCAAGCGGGTGACACCCTGGGCTACCAGCGACTGGCCCTTCTGCACGCGCTCAATCACGCTGTCCCCGGCATTCCTGTCGTTTACTACGGCGATGAGTACGGTATGGCCGGCGGCAACGATCCGGACAACCGCCGCTTCATGAAGTGGTCCAACTACACGCCTGCCGAACAAGCGCTTCGCCTGCGCACCCAAGAAATCGTCACCGCCCGCAAAAACAGCATGGCCCTCAGCTATGGCTACACGGAAGCCTTTAGCCCCAGCGCAGACGTGCTCATCATCCACCGCCAGTACCTTTCGGAACACGTGTGGATCCTCCTTAACCGCGGCGCAAGCCCCTACGTTCACCCGCTCACCCGCGATGTGACGCGTTTGGCCGGCGACGCCCAAATTGGCATTTCTAGCGCCACCGTACCGCCTTTTTCCTTTGTTTATCTTCAACACTAAATACCCGCTTACCAACCCATGAAAAAGATTCTAACCCTTGCCGCCGCTGCCCTTTTTATGGCAAGCTGCGCTCAGCCTGAAGAAGTGGTGGACGCCCCCCACGAGTACCACCCCGAGTGGTCCAAAAACGCGAACATGTACGAGGTCAACATCCGTCAGTACACCCCTGAAGGCACCTTCGCGGCCTTCCAAACGCACCTTCCTCGGCTTCGTGAAATGGGTGTAGATATCCTTTGGCTGATGCCTGTTCAGCCCATTGGCGTCAAGAACCGGAAAGGGGTCCTTGGCTCCTACTATTCCATACAAGACTATCGCGGAATCAATCCTGAATTTGGAAATGAAGAGGACTTTCGCAGCCTAGTCAATGCGGCCCATGAGCAAGGATTTAAACTGATTATTGATTGGGTGCCTAATCACACGGCATGGGACCATCCTTGGATGACCGAGAGCCCGGAATTCTACTACCACGATCCTGCTACGGGCCAAATCACCAACGGCCGTGACGATCATAACAATCCGACCGACTGGACGGACGTAGCCGAATTAGACTATGAGAATCCTGCCATGATGGAGGCTCAGCGCCAGGATATGCTTTTCTGGATGGACACCTACCAAGTGGATGGTTTTCGGGTGGATATGGCCGGTGGTCAAACCCCTGAGTACTGGACAGAGACTATCAACCATTTGCGTGGACATAATCCCGAGGTCTTTATGCTGGCTGAGTCAGAGTATTATTATCTCCATGAGAGCCACTTCGACATGACTTACGGTTGGGAGTTTCACCATTTGCTCAATAACGTGGCCGGCAAATCTGCCGATGTTCAAACGATTGACGACTACCTCGCACGCCAAGCTAAGGACTTCCCTGCAGACGGCTACCGCCTCTACTTTATCGACAACCACGACGAGAACTCATGGAACGGCACGGTGGAGAAGCGCATTGGAAACAATGCCCACGCCGCCTTCATGCTTTGCGTGACCATGTCCCAGAGCATGCCTTTGATCTACAGCGGCCAAGAAGTGGGGCTGAACAAGAGCCTACGCTTTTTTGAGCGCGACACGATTGACTGGAGCGCGCCTTCTCAAGCCGACTTCTACAGCAAGGCCTTGGCCCTCAAGAAGACCCAAGGCGCTTTAGCTAACGGTTCATGGGGCGGCGCACAAACGCGCATAGCCACCAACAACCCCAGTGTCTATGCGTTCTCCCGCGTAAAAGGCGACAACATCGTCACGGTGTTTGTCAACTTCAGTGCCGAGGAAGTCACCATCGACTACAGCGGTGCCATCGACGAAGACTACACCAACTGGTTCACGGGCGAAGAGGCGGAACTCGAAGAGGCTGGCCAAATTACCTTGCCCGCCAACGGCTACCTCGTGCTCACGCATGGGGAGTGCTAGGGCACAAAGGGCTAAAGGGTTAAAGGGTTAAAGGGTTTAAGGGTTTAAGCCTAGCCCTTTGACTCTCCTGATAAAGAGGCCGGGAATTTCCCGGCCTTTTTCGTTGTATGGGTGTGGTCTAAGGGTAGAAGGTTCAGCGCGCGGCGAAGGTCCCTCTAGACGTTCAAGGGTAAAAGGGATTAAACGTTTAGGGTTGCTGCCACAGCGCGAAGTGCGAGGGCGAAGCCCGTGCTCCCTAGCTTCAGATCACCCCAAGCTCCTTGCCCACTTCGGTGAAGGCCGCGATAGCGCGGTCAATGTGCTCGGAGCTATGAGCCGCACTGAGTTGGACGCGGATCCGGGCTTGGCCTTTTGGAACGACGGGGAAGAAGAAACCAATGACGTAAATGCCGCGCTGCAAGAGGGCGTCCGCAAAACGCTGCGATAAAGCGGCATCATAGAGCATGACGGGCACGATAGCGGATTCTCCGTCTTTGAAGTCAAAGCCTCCGGCACGCATGCCGGCTTTGAACTGCTGGACATTGGCTTCAAGCCTGTCGCGGAGTTCGGTGGTTTCGGACAAGAGGTCCAATACGGCGATGGACGCTCCCACAATGGCGGGTGCCAAAGAGTTGCTGAAGAGGTAGGGGCGCGAGCGTTGGCGAAGCATTTCGATCACTTCCTTCTTGCCGGTCGT
>Ga0209137_1000997_pt1 | contig 27958 bp, 24 predicted proteins | sample SaaInl5LU_22_DNA_FD_184642 | JGI IMG/M metagenome (GOLD analysis project Ga0209137, IMG submission 184642) | Marine microbial communities from expanding oxygen minimum zones in the Saanich Inlet - ESP_105LU_22_DNA (SPAdes) (version 2) | ecosystem: Environmental > Aquatic > Marine > Intertidal...
CACAGCCTGAACCAGAGCCTGAACCAGAGCCTGAACCACAGCCTGAACCAGAGCCTGAACCAGAGCCTGAACCACAGCCTGAACCAGAGCCTGAGCCAGAGCCTGAACCACAGCCTGAACCAGAGCCTGAACCAGAGCCTGAACAACAGCCTGAACCAGAGCCTGAACCAGAGCCTGAACCAATAAATTTACAAACAACACCTATATATCAAATAAGTTATACAGACCCTAGTTTAAATAGTGCAGTAAGTTATGTAGAAACAGTCCTAGATAGTATATTAACAACTTCAAATAAATCAACAACATATAATATTAATGTAAGCATAACCTCTATGGATGAAGGCACATTGGGTTGGGCGAATTGGCAAACAGGTGAAATTGGATTAAATACTAACAATGTTGGTAACACAAATAATAAAATCAACGATACAAATCAAGAGTTAAATGCCATTGTTTTAATACATGAAGTATTACATGTTCTCAATTTAGTGGGTATAGGTACAACAACAAATTTAGTGAATGGTGCGAATGGAAGTCCTCCGAATGTATATACAGGAACAAATGGTATAGCTCAATATAAGAATATTTTATCTGCCAATGGAAAATCAACCACAAATATCAGTTATGTGCCAATAGAAGATGACGGCGGAAGTGGAACAGCATACGCTCATTTTGAGGAAGGAATAGATAATGATTATAGTAGTGAAGTCAGAGTCATTAATGGAACAACATATCCTGTATTAAAGAATGAGATCATGTCTGGATGGTTGAATAATACTAATTATTTGACTCCTATGACATTGGGTTGTTTAGAGGATGCTGGTTTCGGAGTTAACTACAATTCAAGTTATGTGAAATCAACAGGTAATAATATGATTTGGGTTGAATAATTGAATATCATTCATAGAATAAATTATAATAAAAAATTGAATTAACAAATTTCATATATGGAATATCTATATATGAAACAATCTAACATGTCTAGCATAATTACACCCAATGAATCCACAGAATTAACAACAGAACAATTAATGGAAATGTATTTAGAGTCATTGAGTGAGATGGAATACAAGGCTTATTTAATAGCGAAGGAACATCTACAGTCAACATTCCAATTAGAGAAGAGTAATGGATTCCTGGAATTTGTAGCAGCCAGAAAGTCGGAATAAAACATGCGATTTTGTCAAAGGATGAATAACAAAGCATAATTAGTAACAATGACATCTGCTATTTATCAGAAAAATTTTATGCAGCGAAAAAACATTCGAAAAAAGTATTTTTATAAATTTTAAAAATGGACATTAATTTTTCGAAAAAAATTCAAAAATGAATCTCAGAAACACTGAAAATATCACTTGTGACTGACATGCATTAAAACCTATAAAAATGCATGAAAAAATGACTGCATAATTTTTCGAATTTTTTCGCGTCCAACAAATTCTGGAATTTTCTTTAGAAAAAATATACGAAGAATGACGAAGAAAAAAATCCCAAAAATCCCCAAAAATTATTTCTGTGATTTTTGTGATTATAATACGAGCAATAAAAAAGATTATGACAAACATAAAATGACACTGAAACATAAAATACGAACAAATACGAACGAAAAAGTCCCAAAAATCCCCAAAGCATACTTATGTGAATGTGGAAAAAGTTATAAGCATGCATCGTCTTTGTGGAACCACAAACAATGCTGTTTTTTGGATAAAAATCGACCCATTTTACAAGAAACAGAAAAATCGGATTATAAGGAATTATTAACACAGGCCATGACACATATCCAATTACAGAATGAAGAACTAAAGAAGAAAGACGTGTTAATCAATAACATGATTCATAAAATAGGAAATAATAATACTACAAATACATTAAATATAAATATGTTTCTAAATGATAAGTGTAAAAATGCATTGAATTTCACAGATTTCATCAATAAAATAGACGTATCTACAGAAGATTTAGAGAACAATGCTCAATTGGGATTTGTAGATGGAATCACAAAAATACTGATGGATAATTTACAGCAATTAACGCTGTTTGAAAGGCCTATTCATTGTACAGATATAAAGCGTGAAACATTATATATTAAAGATAATAATATATGGAAAACAGAAAATGAAACAATATTAGATAATGGCATACAGGAAGTATCAAGAAAGAGTCTAAGTTCTCTTTTACAGTGGAAGAAAGAGAACCCAGACTATGAAAATATGGATTCAGAATTTTCCAATAAGTGTATAGTGATACAAAAGGAATCAACAGCACTATCAAACAAACATAAATTATATCCAAAAGTCAGACACAATATAGCAAGAAAGAATTATTTGAAAAAGACTTGTATTAAATGACACCTACTTTTCAAAGTAAATTTCAAATTATTTGTTTGAATTATATATATGCCACCAAAATTACATAATAAAACAAATAAAAAGGTTCATTTTAATTTTAATAATAATACAAGGAAATCTATTTCACCCTTACATCAAAAAATTTATTTTGATGATTTAGATGAAGATACAAAATACATAATTATGGGATTAACAATTAACTATAATCCAGACGACCCTTATTTTGATATAGACAATAAATTATTTGATACAATGCCATTAATGGTAGATATTAAAAATAAATTTATCGATGGCCGTATAAAAGTAAATCCACGTAATGTTAGTTTGATTGCGTATGATATACTAAATAACTATGTAAGAAGGTCACGACATAAAATTGTTACAACAGATGAATATGCAATGAACATATCCGAATTTATGAGTGGGTCAAAGCCATTACCTAAGAAATTTGAGAATATTATGTTAGGTCAAATTGCGATGAGTGATTATGTGAAAAACAAATCAAATCCAAGAACACCTTTTGACCCTAAAACAATGCATTCTATTGATACACTTAATAATACTTATCGTAACGCGTCCATTGGTACACAATATACAATGAGAAGACGTGGTGGTAAACGTAAAACTCATAAAAAGAGAAGAACTAGAAGGAAGTAAACATATAATCATTTATTTATTATATGTTTATAGAGGTACGTCTGTAGTTCTCATTTTTTTCCAATCACTATAACTCATAGTATCTTTAAGAAAATTATCAAATATATTAACACCTGTATTAAGACCTGTATTAAGACCTGTATTAACACGCGGTGTTTTCAGAAAATGGAAATCTAATAGTTTCCCTCCATAAATAAATTTGTTCTTTATATATTGCTTCTCTTTCTTATTATTGGACACGGGCTTTAATTTCACATATACATCATTATTATCATTATGTGATTGTTCTGTACGAATGTCTCCTTTTTTATCTTCATCAAAAAATATGGATTTCAATAATGGTAATTCTTTATTGTTATCTGTAAGCGTCTTTTCATCAAAATAAAAGTCCATACAAAAAAATGTCTTTACGTATTTCATAGCCATTGCATTCAAGGATTTGTACGATAGTTTATTATCATCTGTTACATAACAAAACCCCTGTTTATAAACATCATAATACATTAATGTCATCACGGGTACATTATCGTCTCTATACAATGTATCCATTAATATGTTGGATTTCCAATAAGGTTCAAGTGTATTGTTATTATCTTTCATAGTTTCATTATATAATTCTTTATTGTAGAATATTTCATTAATATTATTGTTCATGTAGTCATTTTCACACAACGATTTAAATAATAAGGTTTGTTTTTGTATGTAGTTTTTAAGGTTAGAATGCGTTGGCTTCTTTATTTCTAATCCCAATAATTGTTGCATTTTCTTATAATATTTTTTAAAAATCATGCATATATACAAGTAAAAAAACAGAATCACTTTGTTTATCATGATAACCTCTTAGCTTATATGAAATCATAATTTTATATAAATTTCTATATTATTAATTTACAAATCCTATTTTTGAATACACTGGAGACGATGTTTCCATAATTCGCCTACTTCAAAGTCCAACATAGGTAATGGCACTACTTCATAATTATTGTTTTCGTGTTCAGGATGCAAAACAACCAATGCTAATTCCGTAATTACCATATTATACTTTTCTTGTAAAATACGACGATATACATTCAACTGTAGAGCATAATGCCAAAAATTAGTATCAGGTAAATTGGAAATACAAGGTGTGAGAGCATATTTGTTATAATCTGTGTCATATGTAATCCCTTTTACTCGTTTCCAATCATATATAACATATGTATTTGTATTTTCATTGTAAAATACCATGTCAATAGAACCTGCCAACTTCAATTCTTCATGAAAAACAAACCATTCTGTTCTATATGCAGTCAAATGTTTATGGTCTTCATAGAAATTCATGAAATATTTCCATTCAACGGAATCATCCACAACATTCATTTTATTGTAAAAGCATTCAATATGATAATGCGTCTTCGTCCCACTTTCAGAGGCGGCTTTACCATTATTTTCCCAGCTTTGGATGATTTCCTCTTTTGTCATATTGTAATATTTATAACTAGGGTCGCACATTTTACTGCTTTTCAGAATCTTATTAACAGTTGCCTCTTTATCAAAATGCGAAAAGTGACTATGAACCCATGTAGTTACAGACGTATTATCTGTGGAACCATGCACGGTGTAAATGTGTGGTCCTTCGTCAAATTGAATATATTGGTCTCTATCATGAACATTATTTGTAGATAAATAAGTAGGTGGCTCCATATATGCATTATAATATAAATCAAATTCTATATTCAATTTTACATAATAGTTATCAATTACTTTTATATGAATGTTTTATAAAGTCTTGAATATCTCTTACACAATCACTTGAACTAGTTGTGAATACACATGGAATAAACGCATGAATAAAAGCCTTTATTGAAGACAAGAGAAAATAGGTACTTATATGCAAGGAAGTAATACAATGATGCATATAATTTGTATGTTGTTCTTCAATATGTTTGAAGAAATATTTTTTGATTTTATTACAAGACTCCATATATATAATTATAGATTTGTTTGTACTCAATAACATTATAGTGAAATAATAATAAAAAAAACACGGTATTTAAAGGTAATGAATGAACCATCAGAAGAGCAGCAACATATTATTAATCAGGTGAAGAATGATTATAATGTGTTTGTTGAGGCCGTAGCAGGTTCGGGAAAATCCACAACTGTATTAACAATGGCAACACAATTGAGTGATAAAAAAATATTACAATTAACATATAATTCCAGTTTGCGGTTAGAAATAAAGGCGAAAACAACGGAATATAAGATAGAAAATATAACGATTCATACATTTCATTCATTGGCCGTGAAATATTTTAATCACGACGCACATACTGACACAGGAATACGCCATGTATTATTAAACAAAATGGAACCCAAAATAGAACTGCCACATGTAGACATTTTGGTCATAGATGAGAACCAAGATTTCACTGAATTGTATTTCCAATTAGTAATAAAGTTCGTGCTATTATTGAAACAGAAAATCCAGATCATATGTTTGGGTGATTCACGGCAATGCATTTATGAGTTCAAGGGCGCAGACCCACGATTTCTGACATTTGCCGACAGAATATGGGGTCAAGCGATATTTTTGAAACGTCCTGAGTTTATAAAATGTTATTTGAAGACATCATATCGCATAACGGATCAAATGGGACATTTTGTGAACAAAGCATTGATAGGAGATGATTTGATGTTGACATGTAGAGGCGGAGAACCAGTGACCTATATAAGAAATAATTACAAGAATGTGGAGAATTTAGTGCTCTATAATATCAAAAATTTGCTGTCAAGTGGAGTGAGACCAGACGAGATATTTGTGTTAGCAGCTTCTGTAAAAGGAATTAATAGTTATGTGAGGAAAATGGAAAATCGGCTTGTACAAGAAAACGTACCCATACATGTGCCCATATTTGAAACAGAAAAATTAGACGATCGTGTTATTGTCGGTAAAATCGTATTTTCCACATTTCATAGTGTAAAGGGTCGTCAGAGACCATATGTCTTCGTTCTAGGTTTTGACAACAATTATTTCATGCACTATGCTCGTACTTTACCAAAAGATGAATGTCCAAATACATTGTATGTAGGTTGCACAAGAGCTATTAAGGGCTTGTTTTTAGTTGAATATGATCAACATCCTAGTGACCGACCATTGGAATTTTTGAAAATGAAACATAGTGAATTAATGCGTTGTGAATTTGTTCAGTTCAAGGGATTACCGCGTTCTATTTTTCATAAAATGAATGACACAATAGAAATGGCAAATGAAATTCAGACGCGATATGAGAACCCTTCTAAAATGGTCCAATTTATACCCGATTATGTATTAAACAAGATAACACCGATTATTGACAAAATATTTCAGAATCATACAGAGCATGTGGACAATATAGAATTACCTCACATAACTGAAACAATGTATGGTTATGAAGATGTGAGCGATTTAAATGGAATAGCAATACCATGTTATTTTTACGATAAAATATCAAAGAAACGCATATTGCATCAAATGATAAACCATGCTATTTCAGATATGAAGCCGAATGATCATAGTTATTTGCGTAAAATTGTCAATGAAATACAGACACAAGAAGAGTGTGATTCAATAGATAGATATTTATATTTGGCAAATGTTTATGTGGCCTTAACCGAGCGTTTATATTTCAAATTGAAACAAATACCCAAGGACAGATATGATTGGTTAAAACAAGAAGAGCTAACGCGATGTATAGAGCGTCTTGAAAAAATCGTATATGAAGAAGATATGGAGTTTGAAAAAATGATCATTCATTATTCAAACGATAACATACATGAAAACATAGATAAAATATTATTTGAATATTTTCCGACGATAAGATTCCGTTTTTGCGCTATTATTGATGTATTAACACAAAATACAATATGGGAATTGAAGTGTACGAATCAATTGTCTATCGAGCATAAATTACAAATACTAATATATGCTTGGTTATATGAGGCAATATACAATAAGAAAATGGATTATAAATTATACAATGTAAAAACGAATGAATTATTTGTTTTGAATTATAGCTTTGAAGAACTAACAAAAGTTATTGTGTGTATATTAAAAGGTAAATATGAAACACCGGAAATATTGAATGATAATGATTTCATAATATCAACAAATCGTATTTTGAATTACATGACAATAGATCATTTGATGGATTCGGCATTAAAATTTATGGATATTCATGCATAAACATATGTGCCATTTCCTTTGGAAATCTTGTTTTTACGCCATTGTTCGCTGGCATCGTCAAAATCAAAATCAACTTCATATATGAAGTCTTTGTGACGATTTGAAAATGAAAATGACTCACTGTGAAATTTCCAATTTCTCAACAACATAGGATGTGTTCTTTTTTTATCGTTTTTAACCTTCTTTGTATTCAAAATAGGTCTGATAGTGATATCATGAGAGCGTGTTCTTGATGCAATAGAATCCATGACTTTTGTGCGTGTATTCATATTGTATGTAAATACATTCAATTTTTTAATTTGTTTTGCGAAAATACTTATATACATGTATGCAGTAAATGTAATCTGTAAGTTATAAAAAAATTGAATTTCATTTTATATTTTACAATGTAAATTATAAATCATATATTTAAATTACCATGTCCTTTAGACCTGTTTATAAACTGCGTTCATGGATGCCCAGTATCCAAAACATGGATTATGATACAACAATAAAAAACGAGCGTTCCATTGATGAACTCATTAGCAATGATATGTTCAGTGTAAGAGATATGTCAAGCTATCCTGCTGCCATTGAAATATTGGAAAATAACCTTGAAGATGTGGATTTATTGGAATTGACAAAAAATCCGGCAGCCGTGCATTTGTTTGACAGACTATATGAATCAAATAAATTCCCCATTATTGATGTCCGTTTTGACGATGAATATAATCGTTATATAATATTATTTGAATTTATGAATTATCCACATTATCACAATATACCTCTCCAAAATATATATTTGTTTAATATTTTTAGAAATACAAACGCCATGAGTTTCATTATGAAACATTTCAAACATTTGTTTTCAAGTGATTATAAACCTCCAAGTAAAATGCAAGAATACGAGCAAAAATGGTTATTAATGGCATTGTGCACAAACCCAAGTGCTATTGATATATTGTTGACATTAGATGAAAAATTCATACATTTTGATTTGTTGATGGAAAATCCCAAATGTCATCTTGTATTGGAAAAATATCCGAAAATGTATGATCATCTTTTCGTTATAGACGTTTCTATACATTTATTATGCTATCATAATGAAGATACACTCAGGTTTATGACAAAGAATTACAAGGACCGGATATTCAATCCAGGATTCCGGTATAATCTTCATTTTAACAACTCGGATTACGCAATAGAATTATTGATGGAGAACTATGATGAAATATTATGGTGTTATTTGTGTAATAATACAAATCCAAAAGCGATTGATTTATTGCGTCAAAATAAAGATAAAATTCATTGGAGTACATTGAGTTCTAATGAAGCAGCCATTGAATTGATTGAAGAAAAAATTATGGAAAATGATAACATAAATAGAATACATGAAATCTTCAATTTACAGAAACTCGCACTTAATAAGGGAGTATATGTATTAAATACAGAGCAAATGAAATTGAATATCAATAAAAAAATGGAAAATACACAAATGTCATTTGTAGAGGAATTAATATCAAAAGTACTTCATCCAACAAGAGTGCATAGGCATTTAATCAACTACAATTATAATTTGTTGAGTGATGAATATGAAAGTACATAATATGAGATTAAAGAATAAATATTTATGGAAATATTCATAGTTAGTATTTTTATCTATTAAATCGTAAAAAATTGAATTCATATTATTTTATATATAGTATTAAAAAATGATAGTCAAAGGTTATAAAGGCATCATGGATTTGGATTTATCGTATATTCATCCTATACATCATTCTTATTATATTGAGAAACATAAACAAGATATTGAGAACTATAAACAATATCAGAAACAACTACCAGAGCATTTGCGTTATGAAAATACGATTGGAAAAATCATTGAAAATCAGAAACAATATGATTTAATAAAGAAAAAGAAAGATGATGAAAAGAAAGCAGCCGAAGTTGAACATTATAAACATATTATAACTGTCAATAATAATTATATAAAATATTTACAAAGCAAGCTATGATTATAACTGTCAATAAATATTATCATTATTAATTATATATCTCACTAGAAACACAAGAAAAATGTTTAGCCGAAATCAATAAATATGAATTAATGGGTAATTTGGAACGTTATAATGAAAGAAAACATGAAATATTTGATGTTGTAACAAGACAATTTGATTCAATTATTGAAGAATTGAAAGATGATAATAAACATATAACATTGTTGTCTGGATTAGCCGGTTCTGGTAAATCAACATTTACCAATGATGAATATATTCGTTCAAATTATTTGTTGTTAAGTCTTGATGATCCATTGTATAAAGGTTTGGTTGCATCTATAAAACAAGGATTGACTGATGCAATGAAAACAGATACAAAGAATATTATTATTGATGGTACTTTTTTAACGAAGAGTTCTATTCAATATTTCAAGAAAAAGGCAGCTGAAAATGCATATATGTTTCAATGTATCCACATGAATATTCCTCTTATATATTAATATTTTAATATTGTGAATCGTTGTTTGGATCCTAATAGTGAGCAAAAATTAATGGCATTTTATGCTGTGAAAGCAATGCAAGACAAAGCGGATATTTATAGTAGTCATCCGAGTGCGAAAAATAATCATTGTGATGTAGTAGTATTATATCCTGATTTGGATTTGGGTTTATTTCCACCAAGATTATATCAATTTGTGAAGAATACTATATTTCCTATGTAAGGTTTAATACATTATTTGAAATATATTAAATAATGTATTGTATTATGGTTAAGAATATTATTCTAATCGTTTGTTATCAGACCAAAACTACCATATTTTAGAAAAATTATTTTTTTGATTTGCGTGTTTTATTTTTGCGTGTTTGTTTTGTTTTGTTTTGTTTCTTTGCTTTCTTTGGTTTCTTTGTATTTTTAGTTCTTCTCTTTTTTCTTGTTTTCCTTTTATTTCCTCCTTTTTTCTCAGAGGCCAAACGATCTATTTTTTGTTGGACAACAAGATCTATATTTTCTTGGTTCCATTTTCCCATTTCTGCTCTGTACAAAATATCTATTATATTTTTGCTTTCATATACCGAATCAAATGCAATATGACGACTTTTACTTAACGAATCAAGGATGTTTGGACCGTAATTCAGTAATATAAGATAGTATAAGTGGAAATAAAAATTGGAAGATTGTAAAACAGGTTCATAATATGTGGTTTTTATTATTTCTAATTTTTCAAGAAGTTCCAAAGTCCTCGGGTCTTCATGTGTTAATAGAGGTTCAGTTTCTATTTCGTTGAAAGCTGTTTTATAATCATTATTGATTTGATTCATAAGGTATGCAACATCGTACCAGCAATTTGGTATCACTTCTCTTGATATATTGGTGTTGTCTATTACAGTCAATATCACTCTCACTTTTTCTTCTACTACTTTTAGCAGTGGTTGTGCTGCTTCTGCTTCTGCTTGTGCTGCTTCTGCTTCTGCTTGTGCTGCTTCTGCTTGTGCTTGTGCTGCTTCTGCTTGTGCTTGTGCTCGTGCTTGTGCTCGTGCTTGTGCTCGTGCTTGTGCTGCTTGTGCTGCTTGTGCTCGTGCTTGTGCTGCTTCTTCTTTTTCTTCTTGTTGGCTATATGGTTTACTCAATCTACTCTTTCTACCACTTCTTTTCTCTTTCTCTAAATTTACATTTCCACTTGTACTCTGCGTCTGGCTGTTAAATCTAAAACTACTTCCAGTATCTTGTGGCTGGCTATCTTCATCCGCTTGTGTTGTGTATCCACTATTCATACCATCTGAAGGTCCAGTTCCACTAATAATATTAAAAATGTTAGGAGGGAAAATTCCGCCTTTTATCAAACGACTGTGTTTCCCTCCTCCTGTAATAAAATTATTGTCTTCCACTGCTATGAAGTGACTAAAATATTTAATTACTTTTTCTTTCACGAAATTATAATTATTCCTAACTGTAACAGTATCAGGTAATTTAACTTCAAAGTTTTCATTCAATCTCTCTACATTTTTATTTAAACTTTCTTCCAATTGATTAAAATTAGGAGCAGCAGGAGGAACAGCATCAGGATCAGTCGGTGGGTTATTAGTTAGATAATTGTTCAGACTATCAAGATCCCATATCTTACCTAGATTGCCTTGGTTGTATAGAGTTCTGGCTGTTTCCATATCCCCTTTAATCTTATTAATTTTATCTATTTCTTTTTGTTTAAGAATATCAGTTAAACTATCAAACTCAACTGTGGGCTCATCTTTTGTCTGTTGTTGTATTTTAAACAATGAAATTTCAGTTTGAATTATAAAATGTAATAAATAACAAGCAGAATAGTAAACATTTCCAACAGTTGCTGCCTCTTCCACAAGAGTTTTAGTAGGAACACCTTGTTCATTTGCGGCCATAACCAAAACATATGTTTTTGGGTTTCTCTGGGCTCTACCAGGTGGTGGATTTATGCTATTGAATAATATAATCAACAAGTTCACGATCATTTTTCTTCTATTAAGAAACCATATAGAATACGATGTCGCTTGTTTATTAATCAATTCCCGATTATGAAATTTGAAAATGTCATACTCCACTTTCATTTGTGCAACTCGTGCTCTCTTTCTCTTTGCTGCTGCTGCTGCTGCTGCTGCTTCTCTTTGCTTTCTAGCCACCGTCTCCGCCGGTGTCTCAGCAGTACGTTTCAAATAAATAAGCATTTGATAATTAGAACCCAATATAGCATCACGTATGATACCTATATTTGATTTACTTGCAAAAACTGCGTTTGAGTTTTTGCCCCAAACAATATTATCAAATAAAAACTTATCAACAGTAACAATATAACTACCTTCTTTATACTGAGTTCCTTTAGTAGTAGTTATAGAAGGATAAATTGCATCATAAATTAATGAATCCAAAATATATGTTTGGTCTCCAATTGTTTTTAAAGCAATATCAATAAGTTTTTTATCCTCATCATTAATGGTATTCCCATTATCATTATCAATAGCATTATACAATGGATCAAAATAATTGTTTCTGAGTTCATAGTGTCTTGCTTCTTGGTTTTTATTTCCTGTTCTAAGCATATTCATAAATTTTACAGTTTTTCCACATATACTGGATTTTGTTTTAGTAAAGCTTCTAGGAGTAGTTGGTTCAGAATCTATACGAAATAATTCTATAACTACATCGTGAATGGAAGGAGGAGAAATATCCCCTGTAATTATAAATTCGTTACCTGTAGCAGTACTACTCTCCACTCCACTTGCATCTAATAAATCAAAACTAAGTTCGATCCTGTGTGCCGGTGGATCGGGTTGTGGATCGTATAATTTACGCGCCTTTAAGAATAATTTTTTTCCACCAGTTAAAAGACAATATAATACCTTGATTTCTGCTTGATTCGGTAATATTGTTTTCCTTGCTGTTGCAGGGTCCATCAATTCAGATGTATAACTAGTAAATTCCCAAGAAGGGTCTTGGTTTTGATTCAGAATTCCGATTATTGTTTCTTTACTCAACGGAAAGGCATCTCTTAATACATTTGGACTCACGTCATTGATACCTAATATATCATGAAATGCATTATATGTATCAGGATTCTGAAAATCCATTTTATTTCCCGTAAAATACAATAATACATCTCTGTTATCCGGAATGTTTTTTTTATATATCTGCCGCCTGATTGGATCATGTAAATCTGTTATTTTTATAGAAGGAATTGATTCAGGTGCTTGTATACTGTAATTTAAAATTGTAGTTTGTTGAACGTCAGAATATTTTGACTGAAAGAGCACTTGTGGTCGCCCTACAATCGGAGAGCCACTTTTATCATTAAAATCTGATAGTTTATGTAAAGCACCAATTTTGTTCCTTAGGTTTGACTCTACAAATGACGCTGGCCCGATGATCTTCCTTCCTATTAAATCATCTGTGGTTGGGGGGACACCGGGTCTCAAAAAATGGTTATCATAAATAAGACTATATACCCCATCATAATGAGTACCAAAATCATGTAGTTTATCTAATCCCATTAAAAAATATTGAAACCTATGTTCTGTTGCTTTGTCGTTGAAATGATTATCACTTATTAAACACTCTAGTGTGCTCGGAAGTGTTGGGTGAGGTGATATTTTATTAAATAATAATTCATTCCCTGGAATGAATACTGCCATATTTTATTATATATAATTAAATTATATTTAATAACATACATTAACATCTAGTTATTTACATTTCGTCATTTCTTCAAATTGTTCTGATAATCTTCCCTATATTTACGTGTTAATTCATCATATTCCCTCTAAATACTCTCTATTACATTTTTATCTGTATTCAACGTGTTATCCATTAAACAACGTGTTATCCATTAAACAACGTGTTATCCATTAAACAACGTGTTATTGTATTAAATATTACATTAAACATTTTTACATTTCAAATGCCGATTTTTCCTGTATAAGCAAAATCTTTTAATTTTACACCTTTGCACATTTAAAACGCCCATTATAAATACATCTTCTTTGAGTTTTTGCGAGTTTTATTCTTTGCTATGTATTTTTCATTTCTATTATAAGCACCTTCCAAAATATTCTTATAATATTCATTTGGTATAACTTCTATCGCTTTTACTATATTTTCTTTCACATTTTCATATTTTAACCCACTAAATTTTTGTAATTTTGATTTCAACATACCAAAGTAATTTTCAATTGCATTACTAAAATGTTGATATGGAACTGAATACAATAACTTATTATGTTTGTTAACCAAACAAAAATACCGAATTTACCTGTGTGAAAACCACTTTCAACAGTTTAGTAGAAAATAACTTTCTTAATGGAGGCATACAGGAAATTGTATTGAATATCAACAAAATTTGTTTTTTATCCTACCAATTGTTAAACTATCATTTTACAATACTTATTTAGGAAAATAAGCCACTTCCAGAAATCACGCAGAACTTATTTTATCAAGCATGTTCCACTGTTTCTGTAATGAAAGAACGAAAGGAGAAAGTAGATACAACACATGAACTCTATATTAGTTTTTCACATTATAAAGATTATTTAGGAGAACTACCTTTCAGAGATAGAATGGGTAATCTTATCAATAATTTAAACAAACAACAACTCACTATGACTAAAAATCATTTGAAATTGAATTTCTATAAAAGGTTCCATAAATATTTAGAAATAAAAATAGGAGAATTATTCTTTAAAAAAATTATTTTATCCGTTTAGTATATAATGGCACAACAACCAGCACAAGGACAAGACGAAGTACGAGAAACAAGATTACCGGTCATCACACAACCCGAATTCATACCTAGCTATATCCCAACCCCGTATACAACGAATCCGCATGGGCCAGTACCTTTAACAGCTGGGCCTAACTTTATGCCTCCTGGTGCATCAGTAAAAGACGCTGCCGACCCTAATGTCTTTGGCACCCGTGGTGGTAATAGGAACAAGAAGAGAACGGGTGGAAAATTAAGAAAACATAGAAAAACAAAGAAAGGTAGCAGAAGACATAAGTCTAGAAAGCACCACAAGAAATCAAGCCGTCGTTACCATCGTTAAATAATTTATATATAAATTTTCTAAAACCTATAGAAAATTTATATTGGTTTATATTGGTTCTACCTTTTATAAAGGTAGAGTATGATTAGTATTTTAATTCCTATTTATAATGGAATAGAATTTATTGACGATTCAGTTTCTTCAGTTTTAAGTCAAACTTATGATAAATGGGAACTTTTAATTGGCGTAAATGGGCGTTTGAAATGAGAAAATGTGTAATATATATAAATACTATTATAACCGCAATATCTAATTGTTTAGTATATTTAGATATTGAGTTTCATTGGTGTATAAAATGGGCGTTTTAAATGAGAAAAGGTGTAAAAGATTTATATCATTAATTTCACATAACAGACAACACATAATTGGCTGATTCCAATGCCCCTTCAACCCATGCAATATTATTTTCCGAATAATTCTCGCCACATATATAGATTTCTCTATTGTGGAAAGGTCTCATTATTTTTTTGGTATCTTTTTTGTTGTCAAAATTCTCCTTATAGTAGGCGACGCCTTGTTCCCAATAATATATATGTGTGCTTATTGGGTCATCAATATCTTGACAGAATGTTTGTTTCAATAATGTCATAATAGCACGTGTAAGACCATCATATCCATGTTTATCAAATATTTTTTTCCAATAAACAGCATAAATATCATCTGTATATGAAACCATAATAGTCTTTTGTTGTTTATTGATAGGAATAATATAGCGCAATGGATTGTTAATAGTAATCTTCTCAAAATCGCCATACCAATCAATATTAGAGAACTTCATGTATATTCTACATAAGGGTTTGAGTTCTATTTTTTTCAACAAGGGTTTCAAAAAGGAGAACATGGGAATCTGTGATATGACGTCTTTTGTTACTGCTAATATACAACGTTCACATGTATATTGTTTTTGTTGGTCTTTCACATTTATAATAGATGTATTTGTGGATTCATCGTAATCTATAGTTTGGACTTCTTTCTTTTTCATAATCTTCACATCATGTTCGCGTAAATATTTTTCTAATTTATCTACAAGCTGTGAGAACCCACCAATTAATGCATAATATTGCACCTTTTTCATGAAATAAGATTCTAATATTTCCAATGTAATATATGCATTCATCACACGGACTTCGGACGAATAACCAAAGAAGTCATATACATATTGCACTTCACTTTTAGACAAATGCTTTTTCAAGTACTGAGAGAACTTCATAGATAAAAGTTCAGTTTTAGTTTCAGTTTTAGAGTCCAAAAGTTTTTCTAAAATAAGGTCCATAGATGATGTTTGTCTGAAACATGGTTTCGCAATGTCAATAATTTTAAAATCGTCGCTTATTTCCATTGCTTTATCATATAAATCAAAGGTTCTCAATAGACCTATTAGAAACTTATTTTTGTTATGGAAGCGTCCGGCTCCGCCTTCAAAATGTGTCACAGGGTCAGTATATATTCTGCCACCAAGCCTATTTGATTTTTCTATTATTGTAATGGATGATTTCGGGTTCTCTTTTATAAGCTTATATGCCATATATAATCCAGAAATGCCGCCTCCAATTATTATTGTATCCATTATATACAATAATAAGTTAAATATTTAAAACAATAATGTTAATTTTTTGTATATGAAGTATTTGGTCTACGAATTATTTAGTGGTGTGGGGTTATGTAACCAGTTATTTTCATTTGAGACTGCCATATATTTAGCTCATATTATGAAAAGAAAGCTCATATTAATCATTAAGAATCCACTATGTCATTGTGGACGAAGTTCTTGGGAATACGGATATTTCTTGAATTTCTTTACAAATGATTATGAAAAGTATTTGCCAAATGGTTTTGAGGTTTATTATAGAGATATGCCAAAAGAATTAGTTCCACATTTGAGAACCAATAAGACTCTAGAAACAGATAAGTTCTCAAATATTGTATTCGTTGACCATGATTTAATCACAAATGGTAATCAACAAATTATCAAGGATTTTTGTCATTATCGTAAACCTGTGAATTTCAACTTAAATGAGTTTAATGATGTATATATTCATGTAACAAAGAGTAACGCAAGTCGTTGTTTGTATAATTTTATGACAACAAAAGAGAACTATCAATTAATGTATGATATATGCAATTCCATAAAATTCAAGCCTATTTATTACAAAATAGCGAATCAAATATACAGTGAATTACCCAAAGGAAAAAATGATTTCGTTGTATTCAATCACCTACGTTTTGGTGATATTCATAAAGACAAGGCATTTTTAGAACGAAGTAATTCACTTATAATAAAGAACCTAAGCGAATATTTTGAAGGGCATCGCACGAATTTGATTCAACAAAAGATATATTGTCTTGTGGATAATAAAAACAACAAACCATTTTTTGATGCAATGAAGAAGTACAATATTCAGCATATTGATCAATACAGTGATAATAAGTTGAAGAATTATTTACAAGATAATCAAATGGTGTATCATGAGAACTATGATGTAACAAAATACGAAGTAAGTAATGCAATTATTGATATGATTCTGGCATCTTTAGCAGACGAGTTCTTGGGTTATGTCTCCAGTACATTCAGTCATTATATTCAATATCTTCGGTTTAGAGAACACAAGTCCTATTACAATTATTGTAATTTAGTTCATAATAATAGTTCTTTGTGTCGTTTGAGACAAGTGAAACAGAGTGATTATGAATGGATTCGTCTAGGGTTCTCTGGTGGACATCCATGCAGCTGGCATTATTTCTTTAAACCACCTGTTTATCGTCCACCAACTTATTTCACTATACATAATAAGATTGATGGTTTTGGTTCTCAATTACAGGCTTGTTTTTCATTGATAGCCTATTGTCATTACAAAGAATATACATACATTCACAATCCATTTTATAAAATGCATCACAATGATGAGAACCTATCCAATTTCCCTAAAATAATGAATGATTTTATGAATTTGGAGCATGTCTATCAAGATATAAATACCATGTCAAACCATGAAAAGAGCCAAGTACATCGTGTAAAAGAGGGTTATTTTGTCCATGGTTCTCTCCATCCCGAATTTTTTTACAACAAAGAAGTCTTGGAAGAATTGAGAACTTGTTACAATAGCAATCCTAAACCAAATATAGAGAACATTTACAAACCAAATACATACAATATTGCATTACATATAAGACGCGGAGACGTAGCTCAAACCAATCGTCATAGTAGCAGATTTACACATAATATTGAATATATTAATATTGTAGGTTCTCTCACATTGCCTGAAAATAGTGTAATCCATGTATTTTCCGAAGGGTCAATAGATGACTTCCAAGACATTAAAACAGCCTTTCCAGAAACAATATTTCATTTGAATACAAATATACAAGAAACGTTTCATTGTATGGTAAAGGCAGATATGTTGATTATTTCAAAAAGTTCATTTTGTTATTGTGCAGCTTTATTAAATGAAAACAAAGTCAATGGTACATTAATCAAAAGTTGGTGGCATAAACCATTGAAATCATGGCTATAAATTTAGTTCTATGTGTGTGTGGAAAAATCAGGGAATTAATATTTTATCACAATATATATGAGCATTATAATACAAGTGTCTGGTGGAATAGGAAATCAGCTGTTTCAATTAGCCAATGTATATAGTTTATCCAAACAATATAATCGGAAATTATTTATAAGTGATAAAAATTCATCACCAAGACCATGTTATTGGAATTCTATATTCAATAAATTCAAACCCTATTTGATAAATCAACCAGAGTTCTCAAAAATGAAGCAAAAAAGCCGTTCATATAATTGGGCATTAACACGATTTGAATATAAATCCATAGAGTTATTTGAGAACGTTCCATGTTATAATATTGAAGGGTTCTACCAATCTTATAAGTATTTCAATTTGTATGAATTCAAATCCATGTTGGATTTGTCAATAAAATCTCCACATAATTATACTATAGACTCAAATGATGTATGTATACATATTCGTCGTACGGATTATATGCAAAATAATTTTCATAAGGTTCTCAAAATAGATTATTATTTGAACGCATTAGACCTTATTAAAGATAAGGGAAAGATATATTGTTTTTCCGATGATATTGCATGGTGTAAAAACAATTTCAAGAATCACGAAATGGAATATGTGCATTTTGAAAATGAAATAGACGAATTATTGTTTATGAGTACATTCCAAAATATGATAATCGCCAATAGTACATTTAGTTATTGGGCGGCATTATTAGGAAATCCTAAAACTGTCATTTGTCCTTTTCATTGGTTTCAAAATAATTGTCATTTAAACACAAAGGACCTGAGACCAGAATCATGGATTATTATTAATGATGACGACGCACATAAACAATGTAAATTCAACAAAAATATATTCAATGTTATTAGTCTGGGTTCTGCTTGTTGTGTTGTCCACAATATACATGAAAGTATCTACAAGCATTTGGGTCCTATTTACCGTCAACCAAATAATTCCACGAATTTCTTTGATTGGTTAATAAGTGATTTCCGAAATATATTGTTTGTTTTTGAGAACCTGTGTTTTCGTGATGATGCTTTTCTGGATAGTTCTCATTTTACTCTTGATAATGTGAATGCTAAGCCACAAGAACTACGTGGAGGTTGGTCTTCTACATACAAAAAAGTGGAACATAGTAATCCAAATATGAATTTCATAGCTCTTCATGATGTTCCCAAATATTGTATGTCAATACCAGATGAGTTCTCAAATAAATATAAACGCCGGTTTGAACGTTTGTATTTTAAATTAATAGAAAATGAGTCCATATATTTCATACATTGCTTTGATTTTCAATGGCTAGAACCTTATTTTCCAAATAAAGATGAAATCAATACATTTTTTGATTATGTTCTCAAAATAAATCCATATTTACAATGCAAATTATGTTTCTTTGTTCATCCAAAGTACCATGATACTGTAAAAACAAAATACGAATTCTATCATTCAATTGAGAACCTGGAAGTATTTTATTTACAAAATATAAGAGAATCATCAGATTGGAAAGCTGACCATTTGAACTGGAAAGCCTTCTTTGAATAATATAATAATAATATAATAATAATATTATATTATTTGGTGTAATTAAGAAATTTTAACCATTGTATTAAATTTTATATAAAAACATATATATTACAATAATATATGACAGAAAAAACATCTGTTAATACATTTAAAATAAAATTTATAAATCCACAAATGTATGTATGTAGTTGTCATATTGATAATATATTGATACATAAGGATTTCAAGTTAATTAGAAGAAAAGCCAATAAATATTTTGATGCATTATCTTCAGAAGACAAAGACAATATACTAGTAACAAGTAATGAATTGGAACCATTAGTTTTTTATAGAGATGGACCATTAATTAAATGTGCTAACACACATAGACCATTATCTTGTTTAACATGTAAATGTGAAGCTCGCGGTGGCTCCATGGTATTTTTATCAAAATATGACAAAGTTAATATTTTTTTTAATGATGAACTTCACATAGGTAAGATAATTAAATATGATAAGAGTCCTATTTATCCTGGTTTCGGTCATAAAGGCGGTGGATTCATTCATAATGCATCAAGAGAACCAATAGAAAAGGACCCTCTAATTGCTTATCATATTGATAAGTTTGATAGAAAGGGATTTTTTATTGAATATGAACCCGTTGGTACAATAGATGTTGTATTGGAACATCCACCTACTGAGTCAAAATGAAATGAATAATTAATACATATTATTTGCATTACCTCTATACAAACTAATAAACATGGGTATATTTCCCATACTTCCTGACACAACGTGTTTACATTGTGATATTATTTTTACAATTGCAAGGAAATATTTCACATAATAATGATTATACGGCATACACTTATCCACACTATTATTACATTTTTTCATAGTGCGGATTTCATCTTTAAATACAATTACGTGTTCAAATGCTTTTGTTGCTGCTTCTACAAATTCTAGTTCATCACTTTGTATGAGAACCTTTGCATTTGGGTTCTCATTTTTCAATGATTTTCCTTTTTCAATTACTTCCTCATAAGATTTCAATGATGTTTCCGTTTTTTTATCATTTCCGCGATAAAATAATACAATCGTGTTCTCATAGTCCAAGCTATATTTTGTTTCTAGTTCAGACACAAGGGTTTTAATATTTTCACTAAGTGAGAAATACTTATCAATAAATGGTGTTAATGATTCAAAATCAAGAGTTTTGTAAGGTTTGAATTGATCATGAAAATGGAATTTGATAAAGTGTTCATATGGAATGCTATTTTTTTTATCATAATGTTCAAAGAAATCATAAGTTATATCTTGGTTCTCATTTTCCTTATTTTTATAGAGTAGAAATTGCTCGCTACAATCTATATTCTCTGGACATTTTTTGTGTTTATTGAAGTACTGAATAAGATAGAAGAGCTTAACAGAACAACAAGAAAAGAATCCTGAACCAGGTGCTACTGCTTTGCCTCCATGTTGTATTCTGAGAACATTGTCATTTATTGGAGTTATTGATTCTACATTTTCAGACATATTCAAAAACACGCGTTTAAAGTTCTCCGCACATTGCTTGACACTTACATTATCACAAATGAATTCTCTTGGTTTAAATTCGTCCATTTTTGATAAAAATTCCAAATATTTGGATTCAAAATCCTCTTGGTTCTCAAAGAAGACGCCACAACGATCATCCCAGAAAGGAATGGTAGTACCCGGAACATCGGGACATCCCTTCCAACCATGTTGTTGTTGCATATTTTTCACAGACCATACACATAATGGTATATCACAACTCAACGCCTCTTGTAGAGCAAACCCCTGACTTTCATGACGTCCAAGCCATATTCCATGACTACATGTTTGTAAATACTTCAAATAATCATCTTCTTTATAAGCACCATAACGAAATGTTCTAAATGCAATATCCTTATTTTTCAAATAGTTCTCAATAAAAGCCAGTTCATTTGGGTCGCGTTGTTTAAACATAACAAAAATATTATTACCTTTATTTGCAGGTGGTTTGAATTTTTCTATTTCCACAGGAAACGGGAAACTCTCAACAGGTATAATTTTCTCTGCATTCATGTTTACCCATACTTCCTTTGCCCATGGACTGGGTTGTATATAAACACTATTTTTCTGATTATGAATGCGCTGTATTTTAGCGTCAGGGAAAATGGATAAATGAGGTCCAAATATAAACCGCTTATTGGGATATTTCCTAACGTCAAATGGCTGACTTGGACAAAAGACAACATCAGCATCTTCAATATCGTCAATTGTTCCATAGACCAAATCATAATTGAGATATTGACAAATCATTTCCATTCCTTTTTTATTTTTATGATGATATTGATGATTCAATATAAGTAGCATTTTCTCGCCTTTTTTCTGGTATTTTTGACTCACAACAGAATTAACATATGTTGATGTTTTTGTACTAGTAACCCATTTTTGTGCTGGACTATTATTATTTCTATATAGCCAAATTTCATTACGTTGATCATTCACACCACCTTTAACATCAATCACCATTTTGGTTTTTTCATTCATAATTGTGTCATTTTCCCACAGCCATTGACTGGTTTCATTTGGTTTATCTGTTAATATCAAGTCATTTTTATCACAACTCAAATATTGTTTGACGCCTTCATTGAAGAATTGTTTATTTTTATAACTCCAAAAAATGTTGGCGGATTTTTCAATAGGAGATATTTTCACCTTATTGTTATTAATATCAATGTATTTATTCTGATTTTTGAGCTGTATTTGAATAGAATTGTTATCATCTAATACGAAATCCCATTGTTGAGCCTCACTATAATTAGAATTATATAACCATACTTCTTTGCGTTTATCTGGTAAACCACCTTTAACATCAATAGACATATTTTTATTTACATTCATTACAAATCCTCCTTCTTGGATTCTCCACGATGTTTTTGAATTTGAAATAACAATATCATTTTTATTATCAAACGATAAAAACAACCCTGTTTCAATATGAGTAATGACACCATTTTCCATTTTCCATAAATCCGTACTTTCATCCCTAATACGAATTTGCATGTTTTCTACTTTCATGTAATTCTTACCATATTTGGATTTGATTTTGAACTTCATATTGGGATTCAAATCTACATGATTAATTTTCGGTGCTTCATCAACCAAATCGTCTTGTAAACGGTATTGTTTGCCAATGAACTGTGGGTCCGATGGTATAGAAATATCATCATCATTTACTTTACGACCATTATTTGAAATATGTGCAATAACATCGTTTTTCAATAAATACCATAACTGGTCATTTAAAAAGATTTGGTCTACATTATAAGGTCTTTCTTTGTAATAACCATATAATTCGCGGATAATCTGTGTGACTTCCTTGAATTTATATTGACTATGAAATGTTTCGTTATTAATACCAAACAATCCACCCATAATGCAATGCATATGACATCTATGATCCCTAATACAATGCAATGTTTTACCTGAATCCATCCATTGTTTAACTATGTCGGCTTCGCGTTTACTTAGTCGCGAATCAGCGTCACGAGAAACCCAGAATTTCACGTTTTTATCGTCTAAAGGTAGCCACCGCCAAAACATCCCTTCCCAATTCATTTTATTTATTCCCAAATTGACACATTTCACTATATTTGCACCCATAGATTGATATGTTTTGATGTATTTATCAGGAACAGTTTCATTATAATAAATGCGGACTTGCCAATCTGGAAAATGGACCTTGGCAAGTTTGATGTTCTCTTCCATACCTTTTATATACGTAGCTTTGGACCCATACAAACAAAAACTCAACACATTTATTTTATTGTTCGTTTTTGGTGTTTCAACAATCTTTGGTTTAGTTTGAGAACTTGGTTGTGTCTTGAGCTTTAATTTCATCATTTCCTCCTTATTATATATATTTTCCAAATTTATTTTATTGACATTATTAACCAATGAATATAGTAAATTACGTGTTTCTTCGTCGCTTTTTTGGTCTATTGTAACATTATTGTTTACAGATTTGAATTTATTCACACTACCATTTTTGGAAATAGACCGTTTACAGATATAAACATTGTTAATTTTGTAGAGTCTATCTATACATACACCCAAGTATCCATCTGAACCGGCACGTATTGGGAAGAAGTTCTCATATAATGTTTGGGCAGTTTCTTGTGTAATTCCATAACATCCAGTATCCGTTATTCCTCTATGTGTCTTTACAAACATTGAATTGTAATTTGCGAATTCTGGTTTTATTTTATGTGCATTTCCCAAATAAAGCATTTCCCAATCTTCAGGAATATGTGGCATAATTTCTTGGAATAAAGTCTCCATATTTTGAAGAAAAAGAAAATCGTCTTCTAATATTAAACAACGCGAATAACCCTTTTCTAACATGTCATAATAAACCAAAAAATGACCATAGGCACATGCAATAATACCAGGTTTATTAACGATGTCTGCATGTCCGCGACCTTTACACCAACACTTATCGCCTTTGTCATTGATAATATCCTCTCTACAATGTTTGTTGCCAGGATATGCAACAATATCATTTTCTTTCATTTTATCATTATCCAATATGTTTTTATTGATTGCATCAATAATGGTAATATTAGTGAGATTGAATCTCTTTATTTGTTCAATAATAGAGAGCTTTCTATCATGCAATTCATCTAAATGTATGATATATATTTGATCAAAATAATTACACAAATTCATATAAAATATTTTTTATTTTATATTAATTATTTTTACTAATAATTCTGACCATCACCATGCCCGCAATCCCAATATAATAATGGTTGATCAACATAAACCAAATTTGTATGTTGCAATGCTCTTAACCAATACTCATAATCAGGAGCCCATAATTGGTTACTAAAACTCCCAGTCTTTTCAATGACATCCTTATGTATAATCACACTGGAAGCAATACAACAATTATGCACTGAAAGAAATTCACGATCCCATATTTCTGGAAACCCATTTTCCATTAATTCTTTTTTTCCTTTTCTATTAAATATATTTTTTATAACTCCCAAATATTTTTGCTTGTTATATATGATATATTTTTTGGATGGATCATATGTTCCTTTACCAAAATATCCATCACTACAACTCATCATACAATTAAATCCTTTCATTGCATTGACTTGTTTTTCTATTTTATCGGGCATCCAATAATCATCATCATCTATAAATGCCATGTATGTACCACTGGCGATTTTCATGCCTACACTTCGTTGAAAACCACCAGGAGATGCATGTCCAAAACGAGCCTTGGAATTTTTATCCATATTCACTACAATGCATCCCTCAAACTTATAGTTGTAATAATCCTCTTGACTTGAACCATCATTTACAATAATAATCTCTATGTTTTTATACGTTTGATTTCTCACACTCTCCAATGCATTCAACAAATATTGAAAACGATTATATGTGGGAATAATCACACTGACTAAATCCATATACTATATTTCTTATTTTATTACCCACTTTCTTACGAAAGATCTTCTCTATAATGTAAAAGCAATACATCGTAAAACTCACCGTCAAATTTATCCCTGTAATGGATATGATCGGTTCCACAGAAAATAATCAATCCATTACTATCACAATCTAGACTCAGACACTCTTCATGAGGTGGTGTGAAATCATAACGTCCCTTATTTTTAACAGGTTGCTTTATTTTATGACAATATATCGGCCAATCTTTGTCTTTATTTACTAAAAAGGACACTGTAAATTCACAATCAGGTCTGTCTGTATGAGCAGGCAAATCACTATCTTTTACATATGAAGATAAATAGGTGTATGTAGGCATCAACTTCTTCTTTGTTATTTTTTCAATCAATGGCAATGCTTCATAATGCAAGAATCTAGAAAAGGGTTCATTATTAGATTTATATCGGTTTGCCTGTCTATCACCCAACGCCCAAACATTGTCTTTTATTGTTTTACGGTAATAACTTTGTAATAGTTCTATCATATTAGGATGAACAACATTGGATAATGTTACTGGAGTAAACTCATCAAATACATAATCTGTTTCTAACAAAGCCTTATTAAGACCTTCATTATTTTGTCTTAAAGCATCAAATTTCTTCACACACTGAGTAAAATACTCAAAATCACCTCTAAAAGAATATTTGAAACTCTTATGACCAGCCCATATTCTTGGAACCTCATTGTTGCGGAATTTCGTCAATACATCATCAAATGTCTTGTAGTGGTCTTCCTTTTCCTTTACTTCATATGTTACATTTTCATTCAACGCTGCTGCCATTTTATTTGTTTGAAATACACTCTTTACAGTTGAAACTGCCTGATTATTCAATTCTCTTACGTAAATGTTCACAATATAAGATGGTTCATTAGTCATATTTCTAATTGTATGTATCATATTACTATCACGCTGTGTGGTTTCCATTACGTTATCGTAAAATAATAAATCTCCGCATTGCAATGTTGTTGATGCATTCAAATTATTGAATAAATATTGCACATTGTTTTTTAATACAATAGTAATTGTCTGAAGACGTTGTCCCAAGTTTGCTGTGTATTTCTTGCCATCAACACTCTCAATATCATATGCATCATAAAAAGGTCCATGATTTTGCTTTGGGTCGTACTTAATCACGTTCATATTCTCAAAATACTTGCCGTCAATTTTCAACATGGATGCAATTTTATCAATGCATTCTTGGTGTTGAACGTTCTTCAACCATGCACTAGGAAATCGTGAACTAGAAAATTGGCACTTACTTATTAATGAGTCGCATATTTCTTTTGATAAATAGCCTTTATTTACATATATATTTTTAACATCATGAATTTTTATTAAATCATCATGTTTTTGTGTACTCAAAGTAAGACTTTTGATTAAAGTACTGCGTTCCATTATCTTTTGCTCGTGTATCTTGTAATACTCCGGATTTAAATTAATATACGGCTCCGATTTCTTCATATGACGAAACCACAAATTAAATATGAATTTTTCACCCTTTTTAACAGGCATTCCTGCGTGTTCTGATAAATGATGCTTATTAATAGTATTCTTATAAACATTGTCAAACACTAGTAATTTGCCTTGTACTGCAGACACCTCTTTATTTAGTTTGGTGAATCGTGTAGAACCACCTTCTTCAACAGTATTCAAATATACCAATGCTGTTGTTAGTCGTGGACCGCCATATTTAACACATCGGAGTGACTTTTCTGAACCATCATTATCCCAACTATCATAATGAGCACGATATTCATTATTTACACCATAATATACAATTTGGAATTTCTCCGCATTTTCAATTGGAATTCCTACTTGATTACTGATTTTCAATGCTAAACTTGTAGTAATACTATCATGGAAATGGTCAATCCAATTCGTCTTACTAGTACGTCCAACAGATTTATATCCGCCTTTATCGTCACTCACGACACTATCTATTAAATTTTCCTTTCCTAATTTTATCATATGCTCACATTCCTCTTTTGTAACATAATTATCAATAGTATAAACATTTGGGTCGTCGCAAATACAGGTATTTATTTGTTCCTTTGATTCTTCTATTTCCTCAATTTTAATACGCGTATATTCATCTGTACACAACGATGGAGACTCTGAAAAGCAATGTTCTGCCATTTATATTGTCTTCTTTTATATTTTTATACACATTTAAACACAATTATTAAAAAATTGAAAACAAAAAATAAGAATAAATATATATTATAAGAATCCTTGTATCTAAAATGGAACAATGTATGATCTGCGTAGAGCCTATTACTAAATACAAAAGAGCTATTATTGAATGCGAATATTGTGACTTCAAATCATGTAAAATATGTATGGAAAAATGGATGCTCACTCAAAATAAACCTAAATGTATGAATAATGAATGTGATAGAGAATGGACTAGAAAATATTTATCTAAAGTATTTACTAGTAAATTTGTCAATCAAGACCTGAAAACACATCGCGAAAATATTTTGTTTGAACAACAAAAAGGTAAGATGCCTTCAACACAACAACTTGTTGAGAAACAAATAGAATGCGAGAAAATTGACATTGAAATCAATAAAATTGAAGAAGAAAAATGGGAAATAATTAGGAAAATCAGAAATTTATATATTAAAAAAAGGGAAATTATGGGCACAAGACAGAGA
>Ga0209137_1000998_pt1 | contig 27950 bp, 23 predicted proteins | sample SaaInl5LU_22_DNA_FD_184642 | JGI IMG/M metagenome (GOLD analysis project Ga0209137, IMG submission 184642) | Marine microbial communities from expanding oxygen minimum zones in the Saanich Inlet - ESP_105LU_22_DNA (SPAdes) (version 2) | ecosystem: Environmental > Aquatic > Marine > Intertidal...
TAGCTCACACCATGGCTGCCAAGCTCAATCACTTCGTATCGCATACCCGCGTCATTGAGTGCTGTTTTGGCACGCGCACAGTGCGGGCAGCCAGGTTTAGTTAGCAGTGTAACGCGTTTTGGCTGAGCCGCATTTGGGTTGATGTAGTTCAGCATGGTATCAGCGTCTGACACCTCAAATGGGTCACCCGGCTTTTGTGGTTCGATAAACATCTTTTCAACAATGCCGTCTTTTACCAGCATTGAATAGCGCCAACTACGTTTGCCAAAACCAAGTTCAGCCTTATCAACTAACAAGCCCATCCCTGCAGAAAACTCTCCATTCCCATCAGGTAGCATGTGGATATTCTCTGCGTGTAAATCAGCCGCCCAAGCATCCATCACAAATGGATCGTTTACCGACAGGCAGATAATGTCGTCAACACCTTGCTGTTTAAATACAGATGCCAGCTCGTTGTATCGCGGCAAATGAGTGCTTGAACAGGTTGGAGTGAATGCACCCGGGAGACTAAACAACACCACTGTCTTGCCAGCAAACAGATCATCTGTAGTGACTTTGGCCCACTCGTTGTTGACACGAATTGGGAAGCTTACATGTGGGACGCGCTGCCCTTCTTTGTTCTCAAACATTCAGTAATTCTCCTAATTTAGTACATCATGACCGCTTACTTATAGACCCACTCTATTAGAAACGCTATTTTTAATAAAATTAATTAAACCTAATGAGTGCATAGCTTTATCTTATGTTGTAACTATTTGTACACCGACCAAGGGCTATATCTGCTAGCATAGGCATATTAAAAATTTGTCGGGTACACACGTGTTTAGCGAATACAATCTCAGCGACCGCCTACTTAAGGCTCTTGAACAACTAGCAATCGAAACGCCTACACAAGTGCAGGCTCAGACCCTACCTCCAGCGATCGAGGGCAAGGATCTGCTTGTCGCAGCTGAAACAGGCAGCGGTAAAACGCTCGCCTTCGTCATTCCGCTGCTGCAGATGTGTATCGAACAAGAGAAGCCAAGTTCAGGCACCCGCGGCCTCATTTTGACGCCGACACGCGAACTAGCCGAACAGGTTGCTAAAATGTGTGAAGATCTTGCCGCTTTCACACAGATTAAAGTGCAAACAGTCTGCGGAGGCGAAAACTGGAGTAACCAGACGGCGCGTCTTCGCAAAAATCCAGAGATACTTGTGGGTACCCCTGGGCGAATCAAAGAGCACCTAGAACGCGGCACACTTGATTTCGATGATCTTGAGTACCTTGTACTTGACGAAGCCGATCGCATGCTCGACATGGGCTTTCGAGATGAAGTGACCTTCATCACAGACCGTTGTAGGCCAGAGCGACAGACGCTTTTACTTTCGGCAACTCTGTCTAACGCCAATATTGGCGGGCTGGTGAAAACCGTTCTAAGAGATCCGCAGAAACTTGAGTTAAGCACACCACAAGACGCGGTTGCGAGCATTCAACAGCAGATTATCCTTGCCGATAATGCAGGACACAAAGAGCGCCTGTTAATCTGGTTACTGGAAAACGAGACCTACGATAAGGCTGTCGTATTCTGCAATACCCGTGCATTCGCCGAGCAGCTAGCCGCAAAATTCTTACGTTTGGATGTGCGAGCCGGCTTACTGCATGGCGAACTCGAACAACCCGAGCGAAATCGTATTGTTCGCTTGCTTAGAGAAGGCCGCATAAATGTTCTAATCGCGACCGACGTAGCGGCTCGCGGAATAGACATTGAAGGCATAGACCTTGTTGTAAACTTTGATATGGCGCGTAAAGGTGATGAACATGTTCACCGTATCGGACGCACCGGCCGTCAAGGACGAAAAGGGTTAGCCATCTGTTTGATCCAATCGAACGAATGGAATTTGATGGCTAGCATTCAACGCTACCTCAAAATAAAATTCGAGCAGCGCACCCTACCGGGGCTAGGTGGTCACTTTAAAGGACCCGAAAAGCTACGTAACAACGGTAAATCGGTTGGCAACAAACGACGCAAAGATGTTCGCGAAGAGAAGATCAAAAAAGAGAAACCTAAGCAGCGTTTGCGCGATCAAAAACAGGTGGGTAAACGCAGGGCTCCAGCAGCGACTGCAGGCGACACTAACAGGGTGTCGCGCACACTGGGTGACGGTTCATTACCGTTTAAGAGAACCCCTGCATCAGACAACTAACCATAAAATCAGATGAGCACTCACGACAAGCGTCGTGAGTGTTGTGCGTAAAACTCGATACCCTGCTGGATAAAGCCCCCACGCGAAGCTTCGCTCCCAAACATAAACGGCAATAAAACCGACAGCCGCTATGGCTAATTGAATCCCAGCATCAGCGAAATAGCTCAACCAGAGTACTGCAGGTAATAAAAGAGCCAGTAAAACACCTTGCGCAGATCCCGATGCTGTTGAGTTCTCAAGCGCAGAACGCCATACGACACCGCAAAGAAAAGCCAGTATCAGCCAAGCATATCCAACAAAGCTCCAGATCGACCAGTCGTCTATGACTATACCTAGGATCGAAAGGTAAAATGGCACAGCACCCGCAAGACCGCCAACCCAGACGGCAGTCTGTAATTTCTCAAACCCTTGCATCAGTGCTTAGTGCTCGCAGTCGATTTTTCTTCGCGCCAAGGTTTACCCTGGCAAGTTGCGCGATTTGGACAGGTCGGCAAACAGCCACGACAAGGTAAGGGTTGTGTCTGCGGTTCGGACATTGTTTTCTCCAGAGGATGATTAAAAATTATGAAAATACCAGAATGTAAATTCATTTAGCGTACACTTGTCACTGATCGATAAGCTATAAATGGTTACGAATTACGGGGCAACACAGTTCATTAACATGGACTTTTTGCCAAATGACTTCTAGCTTTACTTTATCCCACCTACGAGCATCTCAGTAGTGAAACTTTTAGTTATATCCCTCTTCTCCCTATTTTTAAGCTTGATATTTGTCATAACAGGCAACGCTTATCTGTTAACACTGATTGGTGTTCAGCTCGGCCAGCAGGGTATTGCACCGACGAGTGTCGGTCTAATAATGGTCTGCTACTCAATTGGATTTGTAGCCGGGGCTTTTTTTGCCCCTAAACTTCTAATGCGGGTCGGACACATTCGAAGTTTTGCTGCTCTTGCTGCTCTTGCTGCAATGGCATCCATAACCTATCCGCTGCTTGATGCCCTATGGGTTTGGGGACTCCTGCGTGCGCTCGGCGGTTTTGCTGTTGCTGCACTTTTCGTTGCCATTGAGAGCTGGTTAAGTGCCGTTGCTACCAATGAAAACCGTGCGCGACTGTTTGCCCTGTATCAGATCGCCGCATATACAGCGGCCTCGGGTGGGCAACTGCTATTAGAACCTGGATTAATTGCCGGACCCAATATCGCCTACAGTTTGGGTGCGTTACTGCTGATGGCTGCAATAATCCCCTTGTCCATATCAAGACTTCAGTCGCCACCACTGGAAAATTCGCCCGGCATGAGTCTTGTTAGGCTTTGGCGCATCACATCACTCGGATTGATAACGGCTCTGGCTGCCGGCGCATTGCTCAGTGGTTTCTACTCTCTAGTTCCTCTTTATGCCACGCTGACCGATGTAAGTACCGATCAGATCGGTAATCTAATGAGCCTTGCAGTCATTAGCGCCATGATACTTGCATGGCCAATCGGCTGGCTGTGTGATCGTATTGAACGAAGTCGGGTACTACTTGCGTGCACCCTTATTGCTGGATCAGCGGCTCTATTAACCGCTTTTGGAGTTGAATGGAGTTACCCTATACGGGTGCTTTTATTGGCAGTTATCATGGCGATTATTGCGAGTATTTACTCAATTGCTGTCGCCCTCACCAACGATTTAGTTGACCCAAGCGAGCGCGTAGCTGCGAGTTCTACACTGATGCTTAGTTATGGTTTAGGTAGTGTACTGGGGCCACTGATGGGCTCTTGGCTTATGCAAGCGCTCGCGCCTAGTGCACTTTTCTATGGATACGCTGTGTTATTTTTTGTGCTTGGCGGCTATACGCTCTATCGCCGATCACAACAACAACCCATTACTGTAGCAGAACAGGAGACATTCGTGGTGGCAATGCCTGAGTCGCAGGTTGCTTCCGAGTTTGACCCGCGTACAGAGGATATAGCTGATATTCCAATAGAAGAGTTATTTCCCGAGCCCGACCAACCCGACGAAACAATCGACGAAACAATCGACGACCAAGCGGTTATGGTGGAAACTGAGGAATCGATCGATACCTCTGCTAATGCCGAACATCTTCCCAGTGGCAACAGCGAGCAACCGAGTCGCTTGAACGAAGTTGAAACTAAAATCGATAAGCCTGACGAGACTGATCCGAATGTTGGAAAGCCTTAAACGCAAACGACGCTTGAAACGCCTCGCTAAACTGTTAGAGGCCGATGATCTGAAGCTTTGGCCGAAGGTGCGTGAGGAGCTACAACCCGAGGATCTAACTGAACCGCTTCACAATGGGCTTTGCGCATTGGAGATTTGCTGCCAAACAGCTCATTCAAGGTTACTGCAAGAGCTTCTGCATCAGTTTCCACAGTACTGTAATTGGCTAGATACGAATAATAACCCGCTCTATATGCAGGCGTTTGTAAATCACGAACGAGGACTTGGGCTACTTTCAGCCATGCTCAGCTGCGGACTAGATCCAAATACAGTCTTCGCTGGGCGCTCACTAATAGAGCATGGGATAAGATGCGAGCCTAAATATGCCATGTTACTGATCAGCCGCTTAGCGCAACACAACGCAGATCTGAATAACAGCCAGTTAGTTCGTGAAGCCCTTAGTATGGGCGAGAAGGCGTTGGTGAAGTTTTTAATCGACTCAGGCGCACCGATACCGGAAATAAGCGGCAATAGCGCTGGCGAGATGGAATACACTGTCGAACTGCTAAGTTTTGCTAAACGCTGCGCAGAAGATAAAAAGTTACGCGACCTTTGGCGCTAAAACCGGCTGCAACTCCATTTTAGACCCTAGTGTGCTCGCGCCACTCAATGGCAGGGCAACGATCCATCACTACTTTAACCCCTGCCGCTTGCGCGCGCGTTACAGCTTCAAACGGTAAAACACCTAACTGCAACCAGACCACATCAAGATCTAGTTCTACTACCTGATCGACAATATCAGCCGCCGCTTGCGTGTTTAAAAACACATCAACGAAGTCCACTTTTACGGGTAACTCACTGAGCTGCGCATAGACTCTTTCACCCAGTATTTCGTTGCCCGCAAATCGAGGATTGACGGGGTAGACGCGAATCCCACGGCGCTGCAAAAACTGCATAACACCGTAACTTGCACGGTGAGTTTTTGGACTCGCTCCAACCAAGGCTACTGTTTTAGTGCGTTGCGCTAGTTCATCAATGAGCTGCTGATCATTCATGCTGATCACGTATTATCGCAACAGACAGGGCATTTAGGGTCAGCCTTTAATTTTAAAGTGCGAAAATCCATTCGCAATGCATCGATCATTAACAAACGACCTATCAGTGGTTCGCCAATGCCCGCCAGTACCTTTAAAGCTTCTGCCGCCTGAATACTGCCTACCATACCAACCAGCGGAGCGAATACACCTGACGTGGAGCAGTTCAACTCTAGCTCATCTCCTTCGGGATATAAGCAACGATAACAAGGGCCACCCGTCTGACGCGGATAGTAAACGCTTACTTGACCTTCAAAGCGAATAGCCGCACCTGAGACTAGCGGAACATTTGCCTGATAGCAGGCCTTATTAAGCGCGTGTCGCGTTTGTAGGTTATCAGTGCAATCCACTACTAAATCAACATTGGCTACCTGATGTTGCATGGCATCACCGTCAAGACGCTCAACCAAAACATCTAATTTAGTCTGGGGATTAATGCGTGATATCTGCGTTGCAGCCGACTGCGCTTTAGAATGACCTATCTGATCAGTTGTATGGATGATCTGTCGCTGCAGGTTGCTTAACTCGACTTCATCATCATCAGCCAGTACCAGCGTTCCGACGCCTGCACTTGCAAGGTAGAGCGCCACTGGCGACCCCAGACCGCCTAAACCTAGAACAAGAACACGCGCATTAAGCCAAGCCTCTTGGCCCGCAGCATCAACCTGCGGCAACAAAAGATGCCGACTGTACTGCAACAACTGCTGATCATTCATCATCTTATCCCTGCCATCTGCCTGCACTGACCCGCATATTGCCACCAAGGTCAGGTCGTTGTTGGATATCAATAAAACCCGCTTGCACAAACAAATCAGCAACCGCTTCAGCTTGATCATAACCATGTTCTAGCGCTAACCAGCCACCGACATGCAGGTAATTGGGTGATTGGTTCACTATAAGCCGTAAATCGGCCAAACCCTTATCCTCAGCGACTAGGGCTGATAGTGGCTCAAAGCGCAAATCACCTGACACCAAGTGCGGGTCTACCGGGTCTATATAGGGTGGATTAGAGAGAATTAGATCAAATCGACCCTTCACAGGCTCGAACCAACTTCCTTGCAATAAACTGAGATTATCTGCCCCTAACGCTTTAGCATTACGCGAGGCCAGAGCCACTGCCGCTGCGACTCGATCAGATGCTAAAACCTCCCAACGAGGGCGCTCTAGCGCAACCGCTATAGCAATTGCGCCGCTGCCTGTACCCAGATCCAAAACGCGCTTATTACTATCGTCGTGTAAAGACAGTGCCAGTTCGACCAACACCTCAGTGTCGGCACGGGGTATTAGAGTGCTTGAATCAACTTCGAGGTCAAAAGTCCAAAAACCCTTGCTGCCCAGTAAGTGGGCAACAGGATGACCCGCCTTACGCTGTGCAATGAGTGCATCAAAACGCTGCTGCTGAGCTGAACTGAGCTCGTGCTCTGGCCAGGTAAACAGGTAGGACCTACTCTGGCCGAGGACTGCACAGAGTAGATACTCAACATCGATACGTGCCTCGTCCGTATTTAAACGGTCGGCATAGCTAAGCGCATCGGATATTCGCATGCTTAAACAGACTCAGCGAGTGCATTCAGCTGTTCGGCCTGATACTCCTGCGATAGGGTATTGAGCATTTCATCAAGATCGCCCTGCATCATCTCGTTTAGCTTATACAGTGTTAGGTTGATGCGGTGATCGGTAATACGCCCCTGCGGGTAATTATAGGTCCGTATACGCTCGGAACGGTCACCACTTCCCACTAGGCTTTTCCGCGCACTGGCTTGCTGGGCTTGATGCTTTTCAGTTTCAGCTTGCTGAAGCCTTGAAGCAAGCAACGCCATGGCTTTCGCACGGTTCTTATGCTGCGACCGCTCCTCCTGACATTCGACAACAACACCGGTTGGAATGTGCGTCAAGCGTATCGCTGAGTCTGTTTTGTTAACGTGCTGACCACCCGCACCCGATGCGCGGAAAGTGTCGATTCGCAAATCTGCTTTGTTGATCTCAATAGCCGCTGACTCGTCCAGCTCTGGCATTACAGCAACAGTACAAGCTGAAGTATGAATGCGCCCTTGTGACTCTGTCTCTGGCACGCGCTGCACACGGTGAGCACCTGACTCAAACTTGAGTCGCGAATAGACCCTCTCTCCGCTGACGCGTGCAATCACCTCTTTAAAGCCACCGTGTTCGCCTTCACTCGCGCTGATCAGTTCGACGCGCCAGCCTGTGCGTTCGGCAAAGCGAGAGTACATACGAAAAAGATCACCGGAGAAAATTGCAGCTTCGTCACCACCGGTACCTGCACGTATCTCAAGGAATACGTTTCGGCCATCATTCGGGTCTTTAGGCAGCATGAGAATCTGCAGCTCATCCTCGAGTTCAGCTTCAAGAGCGCGCGCTGCCAAAAGCTCCTCTTGTGCCATCTCTCGTAGATCAGCGTCATCTTCTTGCAGCATCAGATTCGCGGTCTCTTGATCCTCGCGCGCGAGCTGCCAACGTTGAAACGCCTCTACTATCGGCTCTAACTCGGAGTACTCACGAGAGAAGTCACGAAATTTATTCTGCTGACTGATCACTCCCGCATCACTCAACAGCGCTGCAAGCTCTTCAAAACGGTCGACAAGCGATTCGAGTCGCTGCCTAATTGAATCTTTCATTTAATATACCGGCACTAATCTCGCGGTGGCGAGTCGAGTTGGAAAAGTTCTGACACCAGAGCCTGCAGCTCATCGCGGCCTTCAGCAGATGCTTGGCGCAGCTGAACACTGGGCTGGTGCAGGAATTTATTGGTGAGGCTGTGGGCCAAGCGTTTCAACACGTCATCAGCAGGCTTGCCAAGCTCAAGCTGGTGCAGTGCACGATTGAGCTCCTCGTCGGCTATAGCTTGGTGCTGTGTACGCAACTGTGTCAGGGTATCAACTGCATCAAGCTCTCTTAGCTGACGCATAAACTGCCCGGCACCCTGTTCAATCAGAGACTCAGCCTCTTGAGCTGCATCCTGACGAGAGCGCTGATTCTCTACAATGACCTCAGTTAGATCATCTACTGTGTAAAGATAGACATCCTCAAGTTCGCCAACCTGTGATTCAATGTCACGAGGAACGGCGATGTCGACCATAAACATAGGGCTATGGCGGCGTTTTTTCAGTGCAGCTTCAACGCTACCCTTACCCAATATTGGTAGTTGTGAAGCCGTTGAACTGATAACAATATCAGCAAATTCAAGCGCTTGCGGAATTTGCGAGAACTCTATCGCCCTACCCCCAACCTCTTGAGCAAGTGCTGAAGCACGTCCAAGGGTGCGGTTTGCAATCGTTATATCGCGAACACCGGCTTGTTTTAGATGTTTTGCGACAAGCTCAATGGTCTCTCCAGCACCAATAAGCAGCGCTCTGCTCTGACTTAAGTCTGCAAAAATATGTTGTGCAAGGCTGACCGCAGCATAGGCAACAGATACTGGGTTTTGTCCAATACGTGTTTCGGTTCTAACCCGCTTTGCTACGCTAAAGGTGTGTCTGAATAGCCTTCCGAGCTCTGCGTGCAGCCTGCCGGCCTCTTGCGACACTGAAAAGGCATTTTTGAGCTGTCCTAGGATCTGCGGTTCACCCAGAACTAACGAGTCCAAGCCCGATGCAACGCGCATCATATGTTGCGCAGCAGACTCGTCCCAATGTTCATAGATACACGTTTGTAATTGTTCCAACTCAACCTGATGATAGTCGGCGAGCCAGCGCAGTAAATGTGCCGACTGCGCATCATCAAGACTGCAGTAAAGCTCGGTACGGTTACAGGTTGATAAAATAGCGACTTCTCTAAGTTTCGCATCATCGCAGGCACGCGCAACTGCCTCAGCGAGTTGCTCAGGCGAAAAGGCAACCCGCTCGCGAATATCGACCGGTGCCGTTTTGTGGTTGATGCCCAGTGCAAGGAGCGCCATTAGAGACCATTGAGAGTTAAGAAATTCGGTGCACATGATACACCTTATAGCACCTACGAATAAGACCCTTTCAAGTGATCATTAGCACAAAGCATTACGTAGTGACCAAGGCCACACAATAGCTAATATGACATACATCAGGGCTTTCCCTATAGTGTATCTAGCGCAGTGAAAATAATGCGGTGCGAGTCTCTAGCAGAGTTGCTAGGATAAGGTGGACGTTCAACAGGAGTATCCGGATTAATGATCGGCACGCGAACTAGCCTCTATCTAGCCATATTGCTTATGTATGGCTGTACTGTGCCTCAAACTCAGTTACAACAAGCTCAGGCAGCCTCAACGGATGAATCCATCGTTTACAAACCGGGGGAGCTCAACGAAGAGTCATTACTGGATCTACTTAGCGCCGAACTTGCCGGTCAACAGCGTGATTTTGATCTTGCGTATGATATTTACCTGCGCCAAGCCAAACTTAACAGCAGTGCCGCACTGGCTGAACGCGCGACACGCATCGCCCAGTTTACCCGTGACCCCCAAGCGGTAATTGATGCTGCAACACTCTGGCGAGAAATAGCAGAGCAACAGCCTGAACCAACTCATATACTGATTAACATTTTGCTTCAGGAGTTACGCGTTGCTGAGGCGCTCTCTTTACTGGAACAGCAAGATGAGATTAGCGCGGAAATTCTGTTAATCGTCGAGTCGTTGCTGGACAAGTTTGATCAAACCAACGCATTAAGACTGGTGGCACTGTTTGACTCGCGCCTGGACACAAATCCTGAGCAACTTGACCTCATTTTGGTGCAAGCCAAGCTACTGGCTCAATTGGATCAAAATGATCGGGCAATGACACTGCTAGACAGAGGGCTCAAGATTGAGTCCCTGCAACCTGATTTAATCGTCGAAAAAGCACAACTACTGCGACGGGTAAAGAACCAACCCGAGGCAGCGCTCACACTTGTTGAGCGAGCACTTAACAAAAGTATCGATCATCGCCAATTGCAAGCTGTGCAGGTACAGCTCTTGTTAGAACTCAAACCCGATAGCGTAGAGACGGCGGTTGAACGCGCGATAACGCAAGCCGACAATGACCCGCAGTTGATCTACTACTACGCCTTACTGTTGATGGAGAGTGAGCAGCACAGCAATAGCCTGTCCCTGTTTCAACGACTTGTAGATTCAGATCCAGCACGTACCGACCTATATCTCTACATCGGTATGCTTGAAGAGGCTCTGGGCAACACTGAAGCGGCTATTAAAGCCTATGTATCGGTTGAATCAGGCGATAACCTATTGAACGCCATCAACCGAGCATTACAGCTTTTAGATGCACAAACTGAGCTTGAACGGGCAAAACAAATCCTAGCTGATGCAAGCGAGAGTTCGCCTGATCAGGCAGCGCAGTTAAGTGTTATCTTTGCACGCTGGGCCGCTGACGAAGCGCAATTGCAAGCAGGATTGGATCTACTCGCCTCGCAGTTAGATCAAGACCCAGACAACATTACACTGCTCTACTCTAGGGCGCTGTTAATAGAACCTCTCGACCCGACACAAATGTTGCAGGACCTGGAACACGCGTATAACTTAAACCCCGATAATGCAGCGACTCAAAACGCGCTAGGCTACTCGCTGCTAGAGCACTCGAGCGATTATAAACGCGCCTATGAGTTGATCAGTAAGGCTCTGTCTGAGAACCCAGAGGATCCAGCCTACCTAGACTCAATGGGCTGGGCACTGCACAAACTTGGACGCGACACTGAAGCCCTTGTCTATTTAGAGCAGGCCTTCGAGCTCATGCAAGACCCTGAAGTCGCCTCTCATCTGATAATTGTTCTGAGCATACTAGAACAAACAGAGCGCGCGAGGTCACTGATAGAACAGCAGTTTGATGCTCATCCCGACAATGAAGATCTGAAGGAGGCTTTGCGTTGGCTCGAGCGTTAGTCTTAGTGTTCGCACTGCTTATCTCTGGTTGTGCGAGCTATACCCAAAAAGCCTCTGAATCAGAGGTCAATGTACGTCCGGCTAGCGAGTTTTCCGCTAGCGGAAAGTTAGGTATCCGCAGTGAAGCGATCAATGAGAGCGCTCGCTTTGTTTGGATACAGCAGGGGCCTGACTATGAAATTGAGTTGTTAGACCCCTTTGGCAGACAGCTCATGAATCTAGTGGGCGAGCCTGGACAAGTTGTTTTACGAACAAGCGCCGATAGTGAAGCACGGGTTGCCAGCTCGCCTGAGCAGTTGATGCAGAACTTGTTAGGCTGGCAAGTGCCTATTGAACCGGCCAAGTACTGGATACAAGGCAACCCAATGCCTGGAGTCGCGTTTCAAAAAAGTTCAAATAAGCAGTTTAGCCAACTTGGCTGGACTGTTGAGCTGATACAACTACAAGCGTTACCAAAGAGCATGATAGTGCCTCGCAAGGTACGATTGAGCAATCAAGGCTTAGAATTGACGTTAATTATCAGCCGCTGGCAATTTAACTGACATAATTGAACAAATAATAACCACCGGGGGTTGATTTAAGTGCTACCTAAACTAAAATACCGCCCTCTTGAGTTAGGGTGTTCAGTTAGACAAAAATCTAGGGGTATAGCCAAGTGGTAAGGCAGCGGATTCTGATTCCGCCATTCGTAGGTTCGAGTCCTTCTACCCCTGCCAGTTTACGATGACTAACATTCAAAGTAGTACTTCACTAAACCCTAATGGCCCAACCGAAAAGGTGCTCGCTGTGTCTAAGATGATGGTTTTTACTGGTAACGCAAACCCAGAACTTGCCGATAAGGTCGTTGAGCGTCTTGATATACCGATGGGCAAAGCGATTTGCACACGCTTTAGTGACGGCGAAGTGAGCGTTGAAGTTCAAGAGAACGTGCGCGGAAAGGATGTTTTCATTATCCAATCGACCTGTGCTCCGACAAACGACAACCTAATGGAGCTCGTTGTGTTCGTTGACGCAATGAGACGCGCATCTGCAACACGTATAACAGCTGTTATTCCGTATTTTGGTTACGCACGTCAGGATCGACGTCCACGATCAGCGCGCGTTGCGATCAGCGCCAAAGTCGTTGCTACCATGCTATCTACGTGCGGAGTCGATCGTGTGCTTACCGTTGATCTTCATGCCGATCAGATTCAGGGCTTCTTCGATATTCCTGTTGATAACGTGTACGGCTCACCTGTTCTACTTGACGATATAATTGATCAGAATTATGACGATATTGTGGTCGTATCACCGGATGTTGGTGGCGTGGTGCGCGCACGCGCAGTAGCTAAACAACTCGATACTGATCTGGCTATTATTGATAAACGTCGTGAACGTGCAAACGAATCACAAGTGATGAACCTGATTGGTGATGTAGAAGGTCGCACCTGTATTTTGGTCGATGATATGTGTGACACAGCAGGCACTCTGTGCAAGGCAGCCAAGGCTCTAAAAGCAAATGGCGCCAAGCGTGTTATATCCTACGTAACCCACCCAGTGCTTTCTGGCCCAGCCATTGAAAACATCTCAGGCTCTGAACTTGATGAGCTTGTCGTCACCGATACCATTCCTTTAAGTGACGCAGCGAAAAATTGTGGTAAAATCCGCCAGCTTTCATTGGCGCCTATGTTGGCCGAGGCCGTTCGTCGCGTCTGTAATGAAGAATCTATAAGCGCTATGTTCCGTTAGGAACCTAGGCTTTTGGGGTGACGTGAGTCACCAACCGGTCCCGCTAAGGGAAAATAAACTGTATATATCTGGTCGCGGATGTATGCAGTTTTTAAATTTTAAATAGGTAATAAAATGTCTAACTTCACTCTAAATGTTAATGCCCGTGCAGATCAGGGGAAAGGTGCGAGCCGCCGCCTGCGTCGCGAAGGCCAAGTTCCTGGAATCGTTTACGGTGCATCTGAACCACAGAACATCGCACTAAACGCAAACGAACTTAACAAAGCACTGCTGCATGACAGTTTCTTCTCAGCCCCTATTACGCTGACGGGTACTGGTGAAACTGCAACTGTAATCCTGAAGGACCTACAGCGTCACCCATCTAAGCCAGTCGTGCTTCACGCTGACTTCCAGCGTTTAGATGACAATACTAAAATCAAAATCCGTGTACCTATTCTGTTTGAAAACTTCGAAAAGTCAGCTGCTGCAAAAGCATCAGGCAAGTTCGCGTCTGAAGCGGCTGTGGTAGAAGTTGTATGTCTTCCTAAAGACCTACCGGAATTCGTATCCTGCGATCTGAGTGCTATTGAAATGGGCCAAATTGCCCACCTTTCTGATCTCACCCTACCGGCTGGTGTTGAAATCGTAGCACTGCGTCGCGGTGAAGACCATGACCAGGGTATCGGTTACTGCTACGCACCACGTGGCGCACGCGCTGGTAAGTAAGGTCGCGTAAATAGGCGTTGGCGTTATGGACAGGATAAGTCTTATTGTAGGCTTGGGAAATCCAGGTACTGAATATGATAAAACCCGACATAATGCCGGTGCCGAACTGGTTGAGCAGCTCGCTGCTCTTCACAGCACCTCTTTAAAAGCCGAGAGTAAGTATTTCGGTCTTCACGCCAAAATTCATATCGACGGTCTTGCGGTACATTTGCTGAACCCTACAACCTTCATGAATCGAAGCGGCAAGTCAGTTGCTTCATTGGCAAACTTTTTCAAAATCGAGCCTCAGTCCATATTAGTGGCGCATGACGAGCTTGATCTACCACCGGGCGTTGCTCGCCTAAAGAAGGGTGGTGGTCACGGCGGTCATAACGGCCTGCGTGATATTATTACCCAGATGGGTAATAACAAAGATTTCTACCGCCTTAGAATTGGCATCGGTCATCCCGGCAGCGCCAGCTTGGTATCAGGATTTGTGCTCCAGCGTGCACCGCTGTCCGAGCGAGATCAGGTACAACAAGCAATTGATGAGTCTTTACGCTATCTCCCAATGGCGTTGAAAGGCGATTGGCCGCGGGCGATGAATAACTTACATAGCTTTAAAGCTACAGTTTAATAGGACAGACCCATGGGTTTTAAATGCGGTATTGTTGGTCTACCCAACGTTGGTAAATCGACGCTTTTTAATGCGTTAACTAAAGCGGGTATTGATGCGGAGAACTTCCCTTTTTGTACTATTGAGCCAAATTCTGGCGTGGTACCGATGCCAGACCCACGCCTTAACGCTTTAGCAGCGATTGTAAAGCCCGAGAAGATCATCCCCACCACCATGGAGTTTGTTGATATTGCAGGCCTTGTAGCAGGCGCCTCTCGCGGTGAGGGGCTAGGTAACAAGTTTCTAGCCAACATTCGTGAAACAGACGCGATTGCACATGTTGTTCGCTGCTTTGAAGATGAGAACGTCATTCACGTTGCAAACCGTATACATCCTCTGGACGATATTGAAATCATCAATCTAGAGCTTGCGATGGCTGATCTTGAATCATGTGAGAAGCAACTCCAGCGCGTGCAACGAACCGCTAAAGGTGGCGATAAAGATTCAGTTAAGCAGAAGGAACTGTTGGAAAAGCTTATTCCACACCTGTCTGAAGGTTACGCCGTTCGTGGCATGGAACTGAGTGACGATGAGAAAAAAATAGCCAAAGGTTTTCACCTACTGACGACCAAGCCAACCATGTATATCGCCAACGTTGCTGAAGATGGTTTTGAGAATAACCCTCATTTGGACTCGGTTCGTGAACTCGCCGCGACTGAAGGTGCACAGGTCGTCGCCATCTGTAACAAATTAGAGTCAGAGATTTCTGAGCTCGAAGATGATGAAAAACTCGAGTTTTTACAAGAGATGGGTATGGAAGAACCCGGTCTTGACCGTGTCATCCGTGCTGGCTATCAATTGCTAGGCCTGCAAACCTATTTCACCGCGGGTGTTAAAGAGGTCCGTGCGTGGACGATTAAAATCGGTGCGACTGCGCCGCAAGCAGCCGGCGTGATCCATACCGATTTTGAAAAAGGTTTTATCCGTGCCGAGACCATTGGGTACGATGACTTTATCGAACACAAGGGCGAACAAGGCGCTAAATCGGCCGGCCGAGCTCGCCTTGAAGGCAAGGAATATATTGTCAAGGATGGCGACGTTATTCACTTTAGATTTAACGTTTAAATTTGCTTCAAGGTTTGTAAATTTTCCTTTTATTTCTATTGACATAGAGGCCTCCAAAAGGAATAATTTGCGGCCTTGAAAGAAGGCAATGTAGCTCAGTTGGTTAGAGCAACGCATTCATAATGCGTGGGTCACAGGTTCGAATCCCGTCATTGCCACCACCTTTAGGGGTATAGCCAAGCGGTAAGGCAGCGGGTTTTGATCCCGCCACGCGCAGGTTCGAATCCTGCTACCCCTGCCAACTTTAGGTGGTTACTTTCAAATCAGGCAATGTAGCTCAGTTGGTTAGAGCAACGCATTCATAATGCGTGGGTCACAGGTTCGAATCCCGTCATTGCCACCATTGTAGGGGTATAGCCAAGTGGTAAGGCAGCGGATTCTGATTCCGCCATCGTAGGTTCGAGTCCTTCTACCCCTGCCACTCCTACTCAGTGTATATGTCACACTAGCCTTCTAAATACACCCTTCGAATCTGCTGGTATAGACCTGTTTTAATCCCTCACTTTACTGTACCGATATTTTCTAAAACCTAATGACGATCAATGCAGTCATTGCCCTAACCCATAGCTACACACTTTTATATAGATCGGAAAGTTTCATATCCATTTGACCCTATCCAAGCAGCACCCGCTCATCTTACCCATCCTAAAATCGCACCATTTACATTTTACGACTAAGCTTGTTGAAACACTAAGTGGTAAGTAACCCAGACATGTCTGATGCACATTCAACCTTTTCATTGCTCCACCGACTATCTCAGGGCCAGCTTGAATCGCGCACCTATATAGATCTCCTGTTTTCAGGGTTTATCTCATCAAAAACAGATGATTTACTATCGCTTATTCGTAGTTCAGGGCTATCGCCTCGCGGCCGCATGGTTAGCAACAAAAAAGAGCTTCAAGAAGCCCTTAACGACCGCAGCTGGGATCTTGTCTTTGCACAAGAATCTGGCCGATCATCTTTTACCCCAGCCGATATTGCACAACAGTTGCGTGAAACCAATCGTGATATCCCAATTGTGCAGCTTATGGATACAGTAACAGATAAAGAGCAAGAGGCAGCTGTTCAACAGGGTATCGCTTATTTGCTTTCAACAAAGTCTGAAGGGCTTATCCTTGCTAGAACGCTACAACTGTTTGAGCAACAAAAGATGAGACGCCGCCTGCATCAACTTGAACTTGGCATCGAGCAGATTAGTCAACTTAACCGGCGACTCGTTGATGAGTCCGAACTTGCAATTGCATACCTAGAAGAGCGCTACCTAAAAGATGCAAATCCAACATTTAGGTCGCTATTCAACCTAAATAAGGCCGGAGTTAACGAAATCGAGCTTAGCCGTATTTTTCCTGAAAAAAGCGTTAGGCAGATTGATTCAATTTTAAAAAACCCAACGGCATCCACAACCGAAATACTGACGCTGATAGATGACCATGGTGCCGAGTTCGGTGCGCGAGTAGAAATCTTTGCACCGACACCCGACAGACCTAAAATGCGACAGATACACATAGACCATCTTGCACTGACAAGCGATAACCTACTAGATGCCCAAAAGCCGCAGCTGTTAGATAAGCGCGAATTTATGGCACGCTTAGAGGCACAGATTCACGAAGCACTGACAGGCGGGCATGACGCATTTCTACTCTACTTTGACTTTAAACCCATACCGACTACAACTAGCCAGACGCTTTTACAGAAGATTAGACATGCGCTATCCAGTCAATTAAGAGAGCTGACACACGAGCATAGTCTGACCCTACTAGACGGCCTTAGCCTAGCCATGCTGATCGCTGCAAACGACCGCGAGATAGCAAAAAGTTGTGCGCAACGCGTTCAGGCACTGATCAACTCTAAGCAACTAAAACTTCCAGGTGGCATCTCATCATTAGCTTTTAGCATAGGCATTACCTCTATTAACGACAGCTCCCCCGGCCCTATGGAGCTTTTACAACGCGCAACACAAAGTCTTAGACCGCTTAACGATCAGTTTTCAGCGCAGACAGCTTTTGTAAATCCACTGCAACATCAGATAGAGATCGACGACGCCACGCAGGAGCTTGAACAGGCGATTGCAGAGCATAAGTTGCGCCTATTTTATCAACCACTGGTTCCGCTTGATGCCGCTAATATAGAGAAAAATTTTGAAATACTGGTGCGCATGCACGACGCGCAAAGCCAGACACGATTACCTTCTCAGTTTTTAGCGACGCTTTCACAATCACGCGTTATGGTGCAGATGGATAGATGGGTCACTGAGACCATACTGCATGAGCTAAAACAGCGGCAAAACGAACTAAGCGATACACGTGTTTTTGTTAATCTTGCGTTGCGCACCTTAAAAAGCAAATCCTTCGCAACTTGGCTGGCAAGCATGCTAGACGAGCTAGGCGTTGATGGGCAACGTATAGTATTCGAAATCAGTGAATCGGACGCGGCATCAAATTTGAAAGATACTCAGGCACTCTGCACCGCATTACGCGCCCTTGGGGTCAAGATATGCCTTAAACACTTTGGCTGCTCACCGAGCTCTTTGAAGATCTATGCAATATTCAAACCTGAGTATATAAAGATAGATGGCTCGTTCATCGAAGAGCTGCAGCCTCCTGCTGCTAGCCCCAAAGCATTACAACGGCTTCTTCAGGCAATCGAGCGCAAGCAAACGCGCGTGATTGCCCCCTTGATAGAGGATGCAGGTACACTTGGTGAGCTCTATAAGATGGGTATTGATCTTGTACAAGGCTACTATCTGCAGCCTCCACAAGAAGAGATGAGCTATGAGTACTTTGAAGCGAGCGATTAGTTAAGCGGCTGATTATCGCGGTCGCGAAACCCTATGAGGTAGAGAATTCCATCAAGCCCCAAATTACTAATCGACTGTTTAGCACTTTTACGCACCAGTGGCTTCGCCCTAAAGGCGATACCTAAGCCCGCTATAGAGAGCATAGGCAGATCGTTTGCACCATCCCCTACGGCTATCGTCTGCTCTAAGCGTACACCCTCACGCTGCGCAATTTCACGCAATAATTCTGCTTTGCGTTCGCCATTGACGATTGTTCCCTTTACCTCGCCGGTTACTTTGCCGTCGACAATATCGAGATCATTTGCATAAATATAATCAAAGCCAAGTTTTGCCTGAAGATGACGGGCAAAGTAGGTAAATCCACCCGATAATATAGCGGTCTTGTAACCTGTGAGTTTTAATTGCGACATCAGCTCTTCGACCCCTTCGGTCATTGGCAGTCGAGCTGCAATCTGCTCAAGTACTGACTCATCTAACCCTTTAAGGAGGGCCACACGGCGACGAAAACTCTCATTGAAGTCTATCTCGCCACGCATGGCTGCTTCTGTAATAGCAATGACTTGTTCACCCACACCCGCCTCTTTCGCAAGCTCATCAATGACCTCAGCCTCGATAAGGGTGGAATCCATATCAAATACAACAAGCCGACGATTTCGACGGTATATATCGTCACGCTGAAAGGCGATATCAACATCGAGTTCAGCCGCTAGCTTCATTAAAGACTCACGCAATGAGGCTTCATCTTCTGGCATATCACGCACCGAAAACTCGACACAGGCCTTTGTTCGGCCAGTCGCCATATCATCCAATGGAATACGGCCAGATAAGCGACTGATATTATCGATATTTAGATTGTGCATGGCTGCAATAGCGGTAACTCCAGCGATGTGTTCGGCACGAATGCGACGCGCAAGAAGCGTAATAATATGGCGTGACTTTCCCTGCGCACCTACCCAGCGCTCGTACTCAGCGTGGGTGATGGGTTCGAAGCGCGCACGCATATCCATAGCGTGAGCTTTAAATAGGAGATCGCGTAATAGCGGTGAAGACTCAGCCGCTTGCGGCACACTAATCAGTAACCCCATTGAGAGGTTATCGTGTATCACCGCCTGCCCGATATCGAGTATATCGATCTGATACTCTGCAAGGATTCCAGTAATCGCCGAAGTCACACCGGGTTTATCAGCGCCGGAGAGTGTCAGTAGTATCAGTTCGTTCATCGTTCAACTCGATAGCAACAGGGTACGGGGGTAAAATTATACAGCCCCCTATTAATGGCGGCTATCGCTTAGCACGCCCTTTAGGTGTTGGTTTTTGACCTGGGCTGCTGATCTCTTTAAGGCTGCCTTTAGAACCGCCTTTTGCGTCACCCTTAGCACGCGACTTACCCGCTGGATGCTTCGCACTTTTAGAGCCAGAGCCGCCTCGGCGTGCACGACCTGCAGGCGCTGCGCCTTCTGATCCTGACCCAGACTTTTCTTCAAACTGGCCCTTTGCCATTCGCTCACGAACTGAAGGTTTGCGCTTCTGCGCTTGATCGCCGCCCTGCAGTTCAAAATCAATCTTGCGCTCATCCAAGGTGACGCTGGCAACGCGGACTTTGAGGGGATCGCCAAGCTTGAATACCTTGCGAGTGCGCTCGCCAACTAAACGTTGTTTGCCCGCCTCAAAGTGATAGTAGTCGCTTGGCAGGCTCGTGATATGTATCAAGCCATCTACATAGAGATCTTTCAACTCTACAAAGACACCAAAGTTGGTCACTGCTGAGACAACGCCATCGAACTCCTCACCAATCTGGCCTGACATATATTCGCACTTCAACCAAGAGACAACATCACGAGTCGCCTCATCGGCACGTCGCTCGGTCATTGAACAGTGCTCGCCCAGTTGCAGCACCTGCTCCATCGAGTAACTTGTTTTGAACCCAGGGTTAACCTCAAACCTGTCAGGTCGCTCAATCATGGCACTGCGCTTATTCTCATGAATAGCGGATCGAATCAGGCGATGTACCAGTAAATCTGGGTAACGACGGATCGGCGAAGTGAAGTGGGTATAGGCGTCATAGGCAAGGCCAAAGTGGCCATGATTATCAGGGCTGTAAACCGCTTGCTGCATAGAGCGCAGCATCATGGTTTGAATAATGTGCCTGTCCGGACGCTCTTCAATAGCACTCGCTAAACGCAAATAGTCTTTAGGCTCTGGGGTTTCACCGCCAGGAAGATTCAAACCTAGCTCGCCTAGAAACGCGCGCAAGTTGGTGAGTCGCTGCTCCTTGGGACCCTCGTGTATACGATAGAGAGCCGGTTTCTTGTTCTTCACTAGGAAGTGAGCCGTAGCGACGTTTGCCGCCAACATGCACTCTTCAATGAGTTTGTGAGCGTCGTTACGCTGTATCGGCATTATCCGTTCTATTTTGCGATCTTCGCTAAATACAATGCGTGTTTCTGTCGTATCAAAATCTATAGCTCCACGCGAATCGCGTGCTGTACGTAGGCGTTTATACAGCCCATATAGTGTCTCAAGCGGCTTAACCACGCCGGCATATTCACTGCGCAACGCCTTACCTTCGTCAGATTCTGACTCGGTTAACATGCTGGACACCTTGTTATAGGTTAAGCGCGCCTTAGAGTTAATGATGCCTTCAAAGAACTTATAATCGCCAAGGGTACCATCACGCTTAATCGTCATCTGACAGACCATGGCAAGACGATCAACATGAGGGTTTAGTGAGCACAGACCATTAGAGAGTAGCTCTGGCAACATGGGCACGACGAATTCAGGAAAATAGACGGAGTTACCTCGTCTAATCGCCTCTTCATCTAAGGCTGTTCCGGGACGGACGTAATACGATACGTCGGCAATTGCCACCCAAAGGCGCCATCCACCTAAGCGCTTCTTCTCAGCGTAAACAGCGTCATCAAAGTCGCGGGCATCCTCGCCATCAATTGTTACGAAGGGAAGATCTCTAAGATCTATGCGGTTGACCTTATCGGACTCGCGTACCTCGGGCGATAATTCCCCTATCTCTTGGTGAACCGCATCGCTCCACTCGTTCGGAATATCGTGGTTGTGAATCGCAACTTGAATCTCCATCCCCGCTGCAAGATGGTCACCTAGCACCTCGACAACCTGCGCTCGCGCCGGTTGACGTTTGCTGGGCTGCTGGATAATTTCTGCAACCACCAGTTGACCATCTTCATAAACCAAAACAGAGCTTGGGTCGGGAATAATCATCACCTGATTGGTGATGCGCTGGTTCTCTGGTATCAGAACACCGAAGCCATTTTGACCATCAAAACGGCCCACAAGCTTTCGCGTCGAGCGTTCAATCACATCGATCACACGACCTTCAGGTCGACCGCGCACATCTAAACCGATCTGCTGTACCAGAACACGATCCCCGTCAAAGAGCTCTTTCATCTGGCGTGCATGAATATAGAGGTCGTCACCACCTGCGTCAGGCTTAACAAAACCAAAGCCGTCGCGATGCCCAATGACACGTCCGGGTATAAGGTCCATCTTTTCAATCAAACAGAACTGATTTCGGCGGTCAGTAATTAACTGTCCATCACGACACATAGCGATCAAACGACGGCGAACCGCTTCACGATCATCTTCATTATGAAGCTTGAGCTCGTCACATAGATGGGGATGACTGATAGGAGACCCCCACTTTCGTAGGAACTCTAAAATGAAGTCACGGCTGGGAACCGGACGGTCGTACTTTTGTGCTTCGGTTTTCGCTTGAGGATCGTTATCGCGCCAATGTTTTGCCATGCGTATTTCATATTCCATTTAATAAACTAACGCTAGTGTGGATCTTTTAACCAATTAGTGCCAGTAATACTGACTTAATTCCGCTTTAATTAATGATAATAAAGAGAAAACCGGCACAGGGCCGGTTCTCTATACGCACAACTGATGAAGCAAAGCCTAGGGTGCTTCGTCGACTTCAGTATCCTCTTTTGGCGACGGCATAAGGTCTTCCTTACTCACATTCATGGCTAACAATAAGTTTGCTGCGACATAAATAGATGAGTAGGTACCCACTCCCACACCCAACAATAGCGCCATAGCAAAACCATGAATAGTCTCGCCACCAAACACGAATAGTGCGATGAGCACTAGCACGGTCGTCAACGAAGTTACCAAGGTTCTGCTCAGTGTCTGAGATAAGGAGGCGTTCATAATTTCGACAGAATCTGCGGTGCGCATGATGCGGAAACTCTCTCGAATTCGGTCATACACCACAATCGTATCGTTCAGGGAGTAGCCTATGACAGCCAAGATAGCCGCCAACACTGTCAGATCGAAGTCAAACTGGAAGAGTGAAAATACACCCAGCACAATTGTAACGTCGTGAACAAGCGCCAGCACTGCACCTAGGGAGAACTTAAACTGGAAGCGAAAGGCTAGATACACCATGATCATACCCAGTGCCAGCAACAAGCCAAGACCGCCCTGTTCCCGCAACTCTTCACCAACCTGAGCACCTACATACTCGTTACGGCGTAAGTCAACTTGGAGCCCGTCAGCAGTCAGCACCTCAATAACCTTGTCACCTAGCTTGGGGTCATGGGTCTCACCCAAACGAATCAAAACATCTGTACTCGATCCGAAGTTCTGAACGATTGCACCCTCAAAACCAGCATCCAGCAATTGAGTGCGAATAGTGTTGAGATCAGCAGCCTGCTCATAACCGACTTCTACAAGGCTACCGCCGGTAAAGTCCAAGCCAAAGCGCAAACCATTAACAGCGATTGAGGCAACCGAAAGCAACAGTATCAAGCCTGAGAAGGCCGCCAATAGTTTACGCGGCCCCATGAAGTTAAATATTTTCTCTTTTTCAGCCATGATCCGCTCCTAAATTTTCACAGACTTGAGCTGTTTACCGCCGTACACCAGATTGACCATCAGGCGAGTAACCAATATTGCAGTGAACATGGAGGTCAGTATTCCGACAGACAGAGTGATAGCGAAGCCTTTAACAGGACCAGTACCCATCGCAAACAATATTACAGCCGCCAGCAGTGTGGTTACGTTGGCATCCAGTATTGTCGTGAATGCGCGCGCGAACCCAGAGTGAATCGCCGATTGTACCGGCATTCCAACCTTTAGCTCCTCTTTAATACGCTCAAATATCAACACGTTGGCATCTACCGCCATACCGACGGTTAATACAATACCGGCTATACCCGGTAGCGTTAAGGTCGCCGACAGAATTGACATAACCGCCATCAACAAAACGAGGTTTAGGGTCAGAGCAATGTTGGCCAGTAGTCCGAACACCTTGTAGTAAACCAGCATAAAGAGCAGAACAAACGCGAAGCCAATCTGCACTGATGTGGTTCCAAGCTCTATGTTCTCAGCACCCATGCTGGGCCCTACGGTTCGCTCCTCAACAAAGTAGATTGGCGCCGCAAGTGCACCAGCGCGAAGCAGCAGTGCCAGCTCTGAAGACTCTTGCGGATTATCGAGCCCCGTTATACGGAAACTCGACCCCAGAGCACTTTGAATAGTCGCCAAAGAGATAATGCGCTTCTCTACATAAGGGATACGCTTCTCGATCTTCTCACCATTAACAGTCTCGTTAATCATCCGTGATTTGTACTCAACGAAGAGCACGGCCATACGCCGCTGAATAGCATCACGTGTGACACGACCCATCAATTGACCGCCCTTGCTGTCGAGCGTAATGGACACCTGTGGCTGACCATTCTCGTCAAAGTTGGACTGCGCATTCGAAACGCTTGAACCGGTAATAATGATATCTCGCTCAAGCGTAGCACTGCGGCCCTCTTGTGAACGAAACTCGTGCGTCTCCGTTGTAGCACGCGACGCATCTGGTTTAGCCTCTAAGCGAAACTCCAGGTTAGCCGTCTTGCCGATAATACGCTTTGCCGCTGCTGCATCCTGAATGCCCGGCAACTGCACAACAATTCGGTTACGCCCCTGACGCTGAACCAAAGGCTCAGCAACACCCAACTCGTTCACTCGATTTCTAAGCGTCGTCAGGTTCTGCTTGATTGCGTAATCTTCGATCTCACGCAAGGTCGCTTCACTGAGGCTGATATACAGCAGTGAGGCGCTCTCTTGATCTTCAGTCGTGATAATAAATTCTGGGAAGGTTTTTCCGAGCAGGTCGCCGGCTTCATCGCGCGTTGCAGCATCGGCAAAACGAACAAACAAGCTGCCATCTTCACGATGTTCAACTTCGCGGTAACGCAGACGCTCCTTGCGCAGGTTGCCTTTGATGTCACTGACATAGACATCTAAACGCTGACTCACTGCTTGCGCCATATCAACTTCAAGCAGGAAGTGGACACCGCCCCGCAAATCCAAACCCAGTTTCATAGGCCCAGCGCCTATATCGGTTAACCATTGCGGCGTCGTTGGCGCCAGATTCAAGGCTATAACGTAAGTATCGCCCAAGGCTGATGCCAAAGCTTCACGCCCGCGCAGTTGCGCGTCGCCATTTGAAAAACGCACTAAACCACCGCGTTCATCAATCTCGGTGCTTTTAAATTCTATACCGGCCGTTTTAAGGGCGCTTTCAACGCGCTCCATCGTCTGCGCATCGATCGTGGTGCTTTGACGATTGCCAGTTAACTGGACTGCATAATCATCAGGGTAGAGGTTTGGCAAGGCATACAAGCCAGCCAGAGCCATAACCATAACGATCAGAACAGATTTCCACAGGGGATAACGATTGAGCATTATTGTGCCCTATCCAAAAAAAACAAAAAGGCGCCACAAGCAAGCTCCGGCGCCACATCGAGCCATCTAACTTAGATGCTTTTAATAGTGCCTTTTGGCAGTGCTGCGGCAACGTGCACTTTCTGGAACTTCAGCTCAGTGCCTTCGCTCACTTCCAGTACAACGTAATCGTCAGTCAGGCGTGCTACTTTACCAATGATGCCGCCAGCGGTGATCACTTCGTCACCCTTTGCTAAACCACCGATTAGGTTTTTGTGCTCTTTCTGACGCTTAGCCTGTGGACGCCACATGAAAAAGTAGAAAATCAGACCAAAGCCAACCAGAAATACAAGGTTAAACATGCCTGGATCCATACCACCTGGAGCACCTGCTTCAGCATAAGCAGGGGAAATAAAGAAGCTCATTAAGCTCTCCCAATTGTCGATTTAAAAAACGTTTTAGTTGTACCCGTTATTCAGCGGTTTCGCCCGCCAAAGGGGGAGTCTCCTTACCCCTTTGACGATAGAACTCGTCCACGAAGGCGCCCAATTTACCCTGTTCAAGAGCCGCGCGCAAACCGGCCATTAGCTCTTGGTAATAGTGCAGGTTATGAATGGTGTTGAGTTGTGAACCCAGTATCTCACCACACTTATCCAGATGATGCAGATAAGCACGACTAAAGTTCTGACAGGTGTAACACGCGCATTCGCTATCTATAGGATTTGTATCAGTTTTATTAACTGAATTGCGAATCTTGACTACACCTGTACGGGTAAACAGAAAACAGTTACGCGCATTGCGTGTGGGTATTACACAATCGAACATATCCACACCGCGACGCACGCCTTCAACTAGATCTTCTGGTTTACCAACGCCCATAAGATAACGGGGTTTATCCTTAGGCATCTTCCAAGCCAGATGATCAAGCACTTTAATCATCTCCTCTTTAGGCTCACCAACAGAGAGCCCCCCAATAGCGTAGCCATCAAAGCCAAGTTCCGTCAGCCCGTCTAAAGACTCGTCTCTAAGGCTCTCATACATTCCACCTTGCACTATACCGAACAGGGCTGAGGGACTGTCGCCGTGCGCCTCTTTTGAACGCTTAGCCCAACGCAGTGACATACGCATGGAGTCAGCCGCCTCTTTTTCAGTAGCCGGGTAAGGCGTGCACTCATCGAAGATCATCACGATGTCCGACCCTAGCTTGCGCTGAACCTCCATAGAGACCTCTGGGCTTACAAACACCTTGCTACCATCAACGGGCGATTGAAACGAGACACCCTCTTCAGTAATTTTTCGCATTTTACCGAGACTAAACACCTGAAAGCCGCCCGAATCAGTCAGAATAGGTTTATCCCAGTTCATGAAGTCGTGAAGATCTCCATGCAACTCTATGATGTCGGTACCGGGGCGCAACATAAGATGGAAGGTATTACCCAAAATAATATGGGCACCAATCTCTTTAATATCCCTAGGTAACATCCCCTTTACCGTGCCGTAGGTACCCACTGGCATAAAAGCGGGTGTCTCAACAACGCCACGCGGGAAGGTTAAACGACCACGACGAGCTTTACCCTCTTGTGTGATTGTCTCGAACGACATGAAGCACTCGCGCGTCATCAGCTTACCTCTTCTGTGGTGTCGCGGCGTGTTATAAACATCGCATCACCGTAACTAAAAAATCTGTATTTCTGCTGAACAGCCACCGCATAGGCATTCATGGTGTTCTCGTAACCGACAAATGCGCTTACCAGCATCATCAATGTCGATTCAGGCAGGTGAAAGTTAGTAATCAGTGCATCGACCATCTGATAGCGATAGCCCGGATAGATAAAGATCTGTGTATCACCAAAGTACGGCTGCATCTTACCTGAAGCACCTGCAGTTTCTAAGCACCGAACACTTGTAGTTCCAACCGCAATAACGCGCTTACCGGCTGCTCGAGTGGCCTCTATGGCTGCACAGGCCGCGTCGCTAACCTCAATGTATTCGGCATGCATCTGATGCTCTTCAATATTGTCCACTTTTACCGGCCTGAAGGTGCCCGCACCCACATGCAAGGTAACAAAAGCTTTGTTGACGCCTTTGGCGGCCAGTCTATCAAACAGAGCCTCATCAAAATGAAGCCCTGCTGTTGGTGCCGCTACCGCACCCGGTGCGCGATTATAGACCGTCTGATAGCGCTCGCGATCCGACGCCTGGTCCTCTCGTTTGATATAGGGTGGTAAGGGCATATGACCATGCGCCTCAAGCGCTTCAATAAGCGTTGACTCAATATCGAACTCTAAATCAAATAGACCATCTTGGCGCCCCAGAACACGGGCATTAATTCCACCCTCGAAATTCAGGCGAGCACCCTCTTTAGGTGTCCGACTGGCTCGTAGATGGACTAACGCGCGATTATCCGCAGTGACTCGCTCTATCAGTAACTCAACCTTACCGCCACTCTCCTTCTGACCATGCAGACGTGCCGGAATAACCCGCGTATCGTTAAACACTAAAAGGTCACCGGGCTCAACTAAATCAATGAGGTCCGAGAAAATCTTATGAGAAAGATCACCTGTAACACCATTAAGACATAAAAGACGACTACTAGAGCGCTGCTCTAAAGGATAAGCCGCAATAAGCTCTTCAGGTAGGTCAAAGTAGAAATCGCTCAGTTGCATCAGAGGTTTGCCTCGCAAATTCAGGGGCGCAAATTCTATCAAAATAAAATAAATAGGTCAGCGATGATTGACCTGATGCAAAAGCTGATTATAATGCGCCCCACGCTTCCTACGCCGGTGTGGTGGAATTGGTAGACACGACGGATTCAAAATCCGTTGCCCTTAAAAGCGTGCCGGTTCGAGTCCGGCCACCGGTACCATATACAGCTCTATAACCCTTGTTTTATCTGACATCAATGCCATTGGCACATGAAGGGTAGCGGTTATGGATGCGGTAAATCAGATACATCCTCTGTACACATACACCAAACGTGGTGTCTATTACTTCACTCGTTATGT
>Ga0209137_1000999_pt1 | contig 27885 bp, 25 predicted proteins | sample SaaInl5LU_22_DNA_FD_184642 | JGI IMG/M metagenome (GOLD analysis project Ga0209137, IMG submission 184642) | Marine microbial communities from expanding oxygen minimum zones in the Saanich Inlet - ESP_105LU_22_DNA (SPAdes) (version 2) | ecosystem: Environmental > Aquatic > Marine > Intertidal...
ATAGAGATATTATGATGAATTGTAGAAATCCATATTCAACAATTAACGCCAAGACGGATGAAAACGGTTGATTGCGGGTTCCGTCATTGTATTGATAGGTAATATTTCGATTCCAAAGAGGGTAAACGTCTAACTCCGCATAAACTGGTCGATTTCCTTTGTTTTTAGCCGAACTAATTAATTTAGAGTATTCACCGTTAAGTAAAAATGATGTTCGAGAATTATATGATCCAGAACCTGTTCCAAAAATAAAAATTTCAAATTCAGTCATTCTTTTTAATCCTCCAGCAAAAGCGGTAATTTTTCTAGGCACCTTTGTTCTTTTATTTTCTCGTGAGATTTTTATCTGCTTTTCATATGAATAATTAGAAAACCCGTCAACTGTCGAGGTGATATTTTCTTTCATATATGAAAATATCTTAGGGTTAATTTTATTACTTATTGTTATTATTAAACCCAAAAGAAGAATGGAAATCATAATATACTTAATCTTTTCAAACCTGATTTTCGTTAATAATAAAATTATAATTACAATTATAAATATTACTAATCCTAATCCATAAAAGCACAAAAATCCACTCAAAAAGAAAAAAGTGCTTTTCTTTATTTTTTTTTCATAAAAAAAATAAACACAATAAATAAAATTAATTAAACTTAATGTATGCATTATTAAACCAGACTGGCCATATAACCCAACAAACCCATCATCTACCATAACTGCATGAGTATGTAAATTAACCATAAAATTTACGAAAGCCGTTATGTTAACTAAAACAAGGACCTTAGAGGTGATTTTCATGAATTTTTCCAAAGAAATTAAATGCTTAGTTGCTGGTGATAAAAGAGTAATAATCGGCAAATAAAATATTAACAATGACATTATAACATTAGATATATATCCGTTATTAAAAAACAACGAATATATCGAACCGAACAATACTAATAAAATTGACAACTGCGATATTTGCCTATATACAATATGGAAGATAACTGATATCAATATCAATAATAAAGGATACATCAATATGAGACCTTTCCTTAAAAAGGTAAACATCAAAATCGCTATGATTAGCGTAAGTATACTTGCTACTGCACTTTTTTTCACAAATAAATTTGTTCTCTTATGCTGCATTATTTCTTTGACATCAATAAATCCGAATCCATCTATTCTCCCAATAAGTACACTATTCTTTTTTTGCCTTAACCACATTTAATATGGTTTCTAGTAAAAAGATTACTCCTTTGGGAATCACATAAATCCCTATAAAAGTTCCTATAAAAAAAGAAAGGCTACTAGACAAGTCGCCTCTCAAAATAAAAATCAAATATATAGAAAAATAAATTGCAACTACTTGTTTAAAAAAATCTTTTGAATATTGCCATTGTAACATTTTAACAACAATAAAAGCCAAAACAACGGGAAACAAAAACAAACTGAATGATCCTAAATTAATAAGTCCTTCTGACAATAACGGATTTGATAAATTGTCAAAATTCATATTGTAATTGTCCATCAAATGTTTCCCTACTAGTTTTCCTGTTTTAACAGGTTTATCACTCCAAAATGAGCGAGGAACAAAGAATAACAGGCTACCTAATAATTGCTCCCCCAGAACTATACCATAAGAGTTAACATAATCCATGGTTGCTAAAACATTAGCATAGGCGTCATAATGAAGCGTCAAAAATTCACCTAACAGGTCACGCGAAGCGATCTCATTTAAAAATTTAATTGGGTTCATTAATATTTCTAGCATCCCATGTTTTGAATGGGTGAAAATTGAAACTATCGGAAAACCGATAACCATTGATAATAGGAGAAAAAATAAGAAACGAATATTCTTATTAAACCATTTTGGGATAAGAAATATAAAAATTGTTATAATTAATGGACCGAGTGCATTTCTTTTGGCCAACATTGGATTCTTAACTAAGATGAGTAGAAATAGTGATAATATAGAAATTAGCAATACATATTTCCATTTTTCATATTTATTCCTGTTTTGATTGAGAAAGACTGTTGAATATAAAAAACCAATGAAGGGTATAATAAAAAACGTTTTTCGAATAATTAAAGATTTTATTACAGAATACTTTTCAAAACCATTATCATTATATAATAATTTATCAATAATAAAATCATGAAAAAACAAAATAATTAAAAGTGACAAACCTGTTAGCATGGTCAGGTAGATTAAATAATTGTCTCTCTGTATATTGGCTACTTCCCAACCTCTATAAAGTTTCTTTCTCTTTTTTATAAATTGATACGTGATTAAAAAATTTATATTCCATATAAAAATGTAAAAATTCAATTTTACCACTTCATTAATTTTAATTGGAAATGTATTGGGGAAAACACCAACATAAATTTGGTACATTGGAGCTACCAAAAAAAACAGGTATCCAAAAACTAAATATGAAGAAATATACGGACAAAACTCTTTATCTCTTATTAAATGAAAATAAAGAATTGCAAACAAAGAAACCCAATTAAAAAGAAATGAAATATTTAAATTAATTTCACCTAAATCACAGAAAATTATAACTAACACATGTGCTAATAATATAATACTCAAATTCAAATTACGATAAAACATAACTTTAAAAAATTAATTTCAATGTATAATAACCCCTAATCAATAACATTACAAATTCTGCAATAATCCTCAAAATAATAATATTCCAAAAAGTTAGCGAATCCGAAACATATAATCCTAAAAGAAGAAGTAAATAAAATGTTGTTGAATAAATTAAACTATAATTAAACTCTTTCTCAAAACCAAATGCTACTAGGGTAGTACTTCCAAGAACAAACACTAAAGCGACTATAGGAATTAAGAGCGATAGAATCTTAAGAACAGTTACGTGTTCCGTTAAATTCTCACCTCCCATGAGAAACAAAAGTTCTGTTGAAAATAAATTAAAAATCAAAAGAATAATTAAACTCAGCAGAAAAGTATACTTGATTATTTTTTTTAATAATTTTTTATTTAAAGTTCTCGCAATAGTAGGAAATACAGCTTGTTGTAGCATATCGAATGGGATCAACGCTACCATAACTAATTTTGAAGAAACATCAAATATTGTAACATACTCCATAGTAAATGCATATCCAATTACAAAAATTGTCACAGAATTAAATGCTAAATTCATTGCTCTACCCCAAAAATATAATTTCGAATCCTTCAAAATATTTTTTAACTTATAAAACGAGACTCTAACAAACTCAATCTGAAATGAAGTTCTAAGTATATAAACACTTAATACGGCCAAAACAATACCTGATAATACCAAAATCCATAAATACAAATTAATATCAGAAATATCTTTAACAAATAAGAAGGTTAATATCAATATTAAAATTCTCGACAAGAACATTACAATAGTTGCTGGGCGCATTCTTTCCATTCCTTGAAAAAACCATATCGGATAAAATATCTCTCCAACTCCTGTCAATAAGTATATAAAAAAAAAGGAGGATAAAGCGTTTATTTTAGAGTTAAACATTAACAATAAAAGTATAACGAAACTTATTATAAAAAGTCCAGTCTTAATAATATATATAGACGAAACAATTTCATTCAAAGCATCCTTATCTCCGCTTAACTCAACTACACGCTTCGACGCATAAATATTGAATCCAAAATTGATGAATAATACAAAATATTGAATAATTGAGTCTACCCACGTTATCTGACCATATCCAAACTCGCCAAAAACCCTAACTAAGTACCCTACCAGTAAAAATTTAATTCCAATATTAAAGAACCGCATTATGGAAAGATAGGACAAGTTCTTTAATATTATTTTTGAGTCAAGACTAAACTTTTTCAATACTGACGTTTTTATTAATTCTAAAATTTTTCAATCGCTCCTTAAACTCTAATTTCCTTCCAATTCTTTTAAATATTCGATCTTTAAAAATAAGATTGGATTAAGTTTACCGCCAATTTTTTTTGTAAACAATTTATTAGCATTATCTTGAAATATAAACTCATTGAACGTAAAATAGTTTTTTAATTCTTCTGGTTTTACATATATCCTTTTTGCCCCATATAATATCTCTATATGTTTAATTTCAATCTCCTTTTCTTGCTTGACTCCGAAATTTATACGGAAATTATACGATATGCTTTCACCAAAGTTAGCTGTCAAGTTTTTGGTTGCTGATGACCCCACAACTTTCTCATTAATTTGAATCCACTTATTTTGATTTTCATCAGTTATAATATTATAAAGCACTAATTTGAAAACGTCTTCCTTATTAACTCTATATTTTATTTTAACAATAAATTCCGTTTTTACTTCTTTTACCCTTTCTTGTTTTTTACTTTCACAAGCAAGGCTAAATATTACCATCAGTAATACTAAAAATACTTTTTTCATTTTTAAAATATTAATTTTTTAATCAACTAGGCATCAAAAACATATAACCTAACTATTTGCTTTAAACCTATTATTTACTTGGGATAATTTTTTAACCTTTATAAAACTTTGTCAAGTAACTTTTTTGAGAAATCTTTTTCATAAGTATGAAAAATACTCTTTATTTCTTCCCGTTCCTTAATATAGTTATCGTTATTTTTAAGAATCACTTCATTTAAAAAAAACTCAAGCTTAGCAATACTTGTTATGATATCTCCAGGCATATATTTTTTAGCATCAGAAAAAACAAACCCTCTTGAGTTTTTAAACTCTTCATAATCAGAAAAAACAAACCCTATCGGTTTATTCAAAAGCATAAAGTCTATATAAATAGATGAAAAATCTGTTAATAAAATATCTACGGAATTAAAAACTGAATACAATGCAATTCCTTTATCTAAAAAACTATCATTATCAATAAAAACAAAGTTTGAATATGACTTAAAATCTTCAACTTGCAAATAGTCCATGGGGTGTAATTTTACATAACAAATTGATTCCGTTTTTATCAAAATTTGATTTATTTTCGACAAACTTTTAGCACTCAAAAAATCTATATCAGGGTTAGCTTCACCGTCTATTCTAATTTCTCCAATTACCGATTTTCTATAAGTAGGCATCCATAATATAGTTTTTTTATACTTTTTAGAGCTCCCAAATAAAGGATTAATTGAAATTTCACTTTCAACCAAAAAATCATATCTTGTTTGACCTACAATTAACACGCTATCTAAAGGGGTCTTAAATGCTTTTGATATAATATTTTGGAAAAAAACTGATGTAGAAATATGATAATCAGAAATTAAAACACCCTTCTTTTTTGGTTCAATTAAATAGCCAATATTTTTTATTGGCATTCCGTGCCATAGGCTAATTTTTTTTTGAGTAGAAATCAACCCAAACATATTAAACATCCCATGTGTGTGGAAAACAAAATTAGCCGTTAAGTAATGAAAAAGTCCTAAAAATGAATTTTTTTTAACAATTAATAAGTTATTGTTATTAGTGTAATTCATTGCTAAATTATAATATCTATGTTTTAGGTTTGTATCTTTAACTAACCAAATATTAGAATACTCTTTGTAGTTGTTACATATATAAACGAATATAGCAAAACTATTGTCGGAAAAATCAGGGAAACTATGGTATACTATTTTCTGTGAGCCAAAAGAAAAAACTCTATATAATTTAACAGCATTCTCTATAAATATTTTTCTAATTTTTCCCATAAATAAGATGAACACTTGACTAAAGATTGTTATGTAAAATTGATTTAAGTTTTGTGGTCGAAATCCCAATTGTTCTAGGTAAATAAATTACCTCACAATATTCTTTCAAATCATCAAACTTCCCTTCCCAGTCATCACCCATTACAAAAATATCAATTTCATTGTTTATAATATCCTGTTCCTTTTGTTCCCATTCAGATTCTGGTATAACTAAATCAACATAGTCAACTGCCTCTAAAAATTCTTTTCTTTTTTGATATGAGATTTGACATTTTTTACCCTTTATTTTATTAAATTCATCAGTGGATATACCAACAACTAATCTATCTCCAAGCTCTTTTGCTCGTCTAAGAATCTCTAAATGTCCATAATGCAATAAGTCAAAAGTTCCATAAGTCAAAACTGTTTTCATTTTCTTATCAATTAAGGAGTCAAAATGAATATCAAAAGATTTCAAATCTCTATTTGAAAAAAAAGATTCTAACTTAGAAAACAAAGGCAATCTTTTTTTTGTTTCGACAGGCAATAATTCATTAATAACCTTTATTGTTTTTAAACCTTCTAAAACTACTTTGTTTCGTTTATACTCTGCCTTATAAAACCCTTTTCCAATCAATAAACCTAAGGTCCTATTTCTACTTAAATCATTAAGTGATGTAATTCCAAAATCGCCAAATCCACAAGATAAAAACAATGAATCTTCTTTTCCTCCTAGTTCTTTTAATAAAGTTCTAATTTCTGAAAAAGATTTGGTTAAAATCATAAATCGTGTATTAGGAGAATTGTATTTTGCGTCAATAATACCTATTAAGATTGCATAAACATTCTTCAATACACTTAACAACTCCACTCCTATTACGTCTGTTGTATAGTCGATATGGATATTTGTACCATAAATAACTTGTTCAATTTTCGTGTAGTGATCTTTTGTTTTAAAACCTAAAGTGAAAATTGAGTGAGCATTATTTATCATCTCAGATGAAAAAGTGGGGCCTTTCATTGTAACAACGTTATTAGTGCTCAGTTCTTTTTTTAAATATTCGACTATGGTAACTCCTTTTTTAAAAATTCCCTTAGAAAGATTAACGATCAGCGCTTCTTTTGGAATGAACTCTCGTATATTTTCTAAAGCTTTTACAATTTTTTTAGATGGTATGACAATAAATATTACTTCAGCTTTTAATAATTCCTCTTTTTCTGTTGTTGCAGATAAAGATTTATTTAATTTTTTATTAGGGAAATATCTTTTATTAGTATTGTGTTCATTTATTTCTATTTCCTGTGCATTGTTTCTTATTAATAAAACTACTTTGTTCATTGGATTATTGGATAATTGATTCCCAATTGCTGTTCCAAATACGCCTCCACCTAATATAAAAATATTCATTTGTCTTTTACCTTTTAATAAATTAGCCAAATAACAAAAAATAACTCATTTAATTTTTGTTATACCAATTGTATATCTGTACAATCCCCTCTTCTAGCTCAACAGTATGATTCCAACCTAAACTATTCAATTTCGAAACATCTGTAAGCTTTCGCATAGTTCCGTCTGGCTTTTCAGTATTAAATACCAAATTACCCTTAAAACCTATGGTTTGTTTTATAGTTTCAGCTAGTTCTCTTATAGAAATGTCTGTCCCTGTACCAATATTTATATGTGTGTTTCTAATCTCTTTATCGTCTATTTGATATGTGTCTGAAGAATCTCTATTTTCCATAATAAAAACACATGCGTCTGCCATATCTTCGCTCCATAAAAACTCACGTTTTGGTTTTCCTGACCCCCATATTTCAACGGTGTTTTTAGTGATTCCCAGAGATAGTAAATATTCTTTTGCTTCTTCAATAGATTTAAGGTTTAGGTCTTTTAAAACTAAATCATAATTTGAATCACTTAACAACTTTGCCAAATGAATTTTTCGAATAAGCGCTGGCAAGACATGAGATGTTTCCAAATCAAAATTATCATTTGGCCCATATAAGTTGGTCGGCATCACGGAAATAAAATTAGTGCCATACTGTAAATTATAGCTTTCACACATTTTGATTCCTGCTATCTTAGCAATTGCATAAGGCTCGTTTGTGTACTCTAAGGGATTGGTTAATAGATACTCCTCTTTCATCGGTTGAGGACATTCCTTAGGATAGATACAGGTGCTTCCTAGGAACATTAATTTTTTAACCCCATGAACATAACTTTGATGAATTACATTGTTCTGAATCATCATGTTTTCATAAATAAAGGCACCGCGATAGGTATTGTTTGCCTCTATTCCACCCACTTTAGCTGCTGCTAAAAACACATACTCAGGCTGTTGGGTTTTAAAAAAATCTTGTACCGCTAATTGATCCGTAAGATCCAATTCATTGTGTGTTTTAGTAACAATATTAAAATACCCTTTTGAATTGAGGTTTTTAATAATTGCACTTCCAACTAATCCGCGATGGCCAGCAATATAAATTTTGGCATTTTTATCCATCAAAATTTATTCGAAGTAATTCATAACTTTATATCCACCTTCTTTAAGGAAACTATCTTTCTCCATCAATTTTATATCGCTTGTCATCATATCATCAACTAAGGCTTGTAAATCATACTTAGGAACCCATCCTAGTTTTTCTTTTGCTTTAGTAGCATCACCTATTAGTAATTCAACTTCCGTTGGTCTGAAATACTTAGAATCTACAGCAACTACCTCTTTTCCTATTTCTAATTGATATTTAGAGTTGTTGCATCTTTTTATAAATCCTTTCTCTTCCTGACCATTACCTTTGAACTCTAACTCAATCCCAACATGGACAAAACACATTTTTACAAAATCTCTTACTGTTGTTGTTTTTCCTGTAGCTATCACCCAGTCTTCCGCTTCATCCGCTTGAAGAATCATCCACATCATTCTGATATAATCTTTAGCATGCCCCCAATCTCTTTGTGCGTCAAGGTTCCCTAAAAATATTTTTTCTTGTAAGCCCATGGCAATTTTTGATGTTGCTCTTGTAATTTTCCGAGTTACAAAAGTCTCACCTCGGATTGGAGATTCATGATTAAATAAAATTCCGTTACACGCAAACATACCGTAAGCTTCTCTATAATTCACAGTAATCCAATACGCATACATTTTTGCTACAGCGTAAGGGCTTCTTGGATAAAAAGGGGTGGTTTCTGTTTGTGGTACTTCTTGAACTTTACCGTATAGCTCTGAAGTAGATGCTTGATAAATTCTTGTTTTCTTTTCTAAGCCAAGTAATCTTAATGCTTCTAATAACCTCAACGTACCAATACCATCTGCATTTGCTGTATATTCTGGCATTTCGAAAGAGACATGTACATGACTCATTGCTGCCAAATTATAAATCTCATCAGGTTGCACTTCCTGAATAATTCTTGTTAAGTTAGTGCTATCTGTTAAATCACCATAATGCAAAAATAAGTTCTGGTTATCAACATGAGGGTCTTGATATAAATGGTCTATTCTTTCTGTATTAAATAATGAAGAACGCCTTTTTACACCATGTACTTCATACCCTTTCTTAAGAAGAAATTCACTTAAATATGCTCCGTCTTGACCCGTAATTCCTGTAATTAATGCTACTTTTTTCCGCATTTAAATAATACTAATAGTTTAATTTTTTTTCAATTTGTTAAAACTGAATTTTTTGGCCTCCTAACAAAGGTAGTATAATTGTTAACCTTAACAAGTTTTATCTTATTATTTATACCATTTTCTAAAAGAATTTCTTTTGCAAAATCATACCAAGTCATTGGGTTTTCGTCAGAAAAATGATAAATACCATAATCCTTATTTTTCTTCTTTATCAAATTAAAAAGAAAACTAGATAAATTTACCGTATCTGTAGGGCAACCCGTTTGGTCGGTAGCAACAGAAAGTTCTGCTTTCGTTTTTGTTTTTTCTAATATGGTTTTATAAAAATTATGGCCGTGCTTCTTGCTGTATAGCCAAGATGTTCTTACAATAAAATAGCTTTTTAGGAATTCCTGAATATACTGCTCTCCTTTGAGTTTTGATTTCCCATATTCATTGATCGGATTAGGTATATCATCAACCGTATAAGGCTCCGATTTTTCTCCATCGAAAACATAATCTGTTGAAATGTGAATCAAAATGGTGGCAGATATTTTACAAGATTTCGCTAGAAACTTTACTCCTTCAGCATTAACCTTGAATGCTATTTCGGGAGTTTTTTCAGCTTGTTCAACATTTGTATAAGCAGCACAATTAATACAATAATCAAATTTATTGTTTAAGAAAAAAACGTGTGTACTTTCGCTATTAGTTATGTCTAATTCTTCTTTCGTTACAAAAACAACGTTTAGATTGTAGTTGTTTTTAGAAAATAACGCTTTAATTGTCTTTCCTAACTGACCGCCTGCTCCTGTCACCAATACGTTGATCATAGCTCTATGTTTGAAAGTGTTGGCAATACTAAATCTTTTTCTGAGATAATACGACTCTCTTTAGGTAATTTCCAGTCGATGCCTAAAAAGGGATCGTCATGTCGAATACCTCGTTCAGATGCCTGGTGATAATAATTATCACATTTGTAAGAAAAAATTGCCGTATCACTTAGTACTATAAACCCATGTGCAAAGCCTCGCGGGATAAAAAGCTGAGTTTTATTGTCTTCAGATAACTCAATAGAAGAATGCTCGGCATAAGTGGGAGAGTCTTTTCGAATATCTACAACTATATCTAAAACTCTTCCTTGAATCACCCTGACAAGTTTGGCTTGTGCATAATCTCCAGTCTGAAAATGCAAGCCTCTTAAGACGCCTTTGGAAGAAAACGATTCGTTGTCTTGCACAAAGTTAATCTCCTGACCTATTAATGCGTTGAACTTATTTTGATTGAAACTTTCAAAAAAATAGCCTCTAGAGTCATTAAACAGCATCGGCTCAATAACAAAGCACCCTTTAAGTTTCGTTTCTGTGGTTATCATTACTTTTTATTCAAAAATTGCATCAAATTTTTACTGTAACCGCTTTTTAATAAGGGCTCTACCAATCTTTTGAATTGTGCCTCGTCTATATATCCCATCTCGTAAGCAACGCCCTCAATAGCGCCTACTTTTAGGCCTTGGCGCTGCTCAATGACCTCCACAAATTGAGAAGCTTGCATTAACGATTGAAACGTTCCGGTATCTAACCAAGCGGTTCCACGATCTAAAATACTGACACTGAGCTTACCTTGCTTAAGATATTCCTTATTAACATCCGTTATTTCTAATTCGCCTCGGTGACTGGGTTTGATGTTTTTCGCAATATTGACAACGGTATTGTCATAGAAATATATCCCAGGAACAGCATAATTCGATTTGGGATACACTGGTTTCTCTTCAATAGAAATCGCTTTGCTATCCTGATCAAATTCAACAACACCATAACGTTCTGGATCATTAACTCGATACGCATAAATAATACCACCATCGGGGTTATTATTAGCTTGTAAAAGTTTCTCTAAACCTGTGCCATAAAAAATATTATCCCCTAAAATAAGAGCCACTTTATCATCGCCTATAAAATCTTCACCAATTAAAAACGCTTCTGCTAACCCATTCGGATGTTCTTGTTCTGCATATTCAAATGTGCAACCGTACTTTTTACCGTCTCCTAATAAATCTTTAAACAGCGGTAAATCTTTTGGCGTTGAGATGATTAAAACTTCATTAATTCCGGCATACATCAATGTCGACAACGGATAATAAATCATCGGCTTGTCATAGATAGGCATCAATTGCTTACTTACAGAAAGCGTTATGGGGTGTAGTCGTGTTCCAGAGCCTCCAGCGAGAATAATTCCTTTCATCTGTTGTTAGTTATATTGTTTGTTATAATAGGACTGATAAGCCCCTGAAGTTACGTTCTTTAGCCAAGCATCGTTCTTAAGGTACCAGTCAATAGAAATCGCCAAGCCTTCTTCAAAAGTTACTGAAGGCTTCCACCCTAACTCCGTATTAATTTTTGAAGCGTCAATAGCGTAACGTAAATCATGACCAGGGCGGTCTTTAACAAACGTTATGAGCTGCGCTGATTCGCCTTCTGGACGACCAAGTTTCACGTCCATTTGATGGCATAACTCTTTTACCAAGTCGATGTTTTTCCACTCATTAAAGCCACCAATGTTATAAGTCTCTTTGTTTTTTCCTTTGTGAAATACCAAATCAATCGCTTCTGCATGATCTTTTACATACAACCAATCTCTTGTGTATTCTCCATCTCCATAAACTGGAAGAGGTTCTCTATTTATAATATTATTAATAAATAACGGAATAAGTTTTTCTGGAAATTGATTCTGTCCGTAGTTATTTGAACAATTTGTGATTACATAGGGCATGTCAAAGGTTTCTCCATAGGATCTTACAATATGGTCTGAACTTGCCTTAGAAGCCGAATAGGGCGAATTTGGATCGTAGGGAGTTGTCTCTGTAAACAGTCCTGTTTGACCTAATGTTCCGTAAACCTCATCAGTGCTGATGTGATAAAATAATTTGTTGTCAAAATTGTCTTTCCAAGTATTTTTAAAAGCATTTAACAGGATTGTCGTGCCTATAACATTGGTTTTAATGAACGCTAGGGGGTCTTTTATAGATCTGTCCACATGAGACTCCGCAGCTAAATGAATAACGCTATCAAACTTGTGGGCTTTAAACAATTCGTTTATAAAGTACTCGTCTGTTATATCGCCTTTTATAAAGGTATAGTTCGGCTTAGCTTCAATGGCTTTTAGGTTCTCTAAATTGCCGGCATAGGTTAGGGCGTCTAAATTGAAAATATGATATTGCGGATGTCTGTCTACGAATAAATTAATGACATGGGACCCTATAAAGCCAGCGCCTCCTGTTATCAATATTTTCATATACTATTCTTATAGGATTCTAAAAATTTTAAAAACTCTAATCCTAACAAAATTATAAACGCACCTAAAAAGGATAAAACCGCATAATATAACTTAACATTAAGTTCCTTTCCAAAGAGTACTTTGTCAGTATTTGCAAACCCTGAATCCTGTTTATTAGATATCATTTCGACAATATATGCCTTGTCTTGAAGAGTTCTTTCGATCTCCACTAATTCTGCTCTTAATTCTAAGTCGCTTTGGTATAAGTCATATTCTTTGGTTTTTTCAATAGCGGTAGACCCTTCAAAAGTAATGCCTATTTCTGAAGATTTATCAGACTTTGAGTTCATTTCCAATACGCGCTTATATGTGTTTTGAAGAGAATCCGACTTCACTAAGGCGAGTTCCAAAGCGTCTTTTCTTCGATTAAGTTCTGCTATATCTTTTCGCTGTTCGTTAACAAAAAACGGGTTAGAGTTGATGGTCTTTACAATGTTCTCAAAAACAGACTTGAAATTACTCCTCTGCGTAGATTCAATGCTTATTTGTTGATAGGTATGCGTGTAGTCTTCATTGTTTTTTAAAAAATCTTCATATTCGATCTTTGTTGCCGCTAATGAATCTAGCCCTTTCATGTAGTTGTTGAACGCCAGAAGTTTTTGGTTCTCACTGACAACAGGTTTTACATTAAATGATAAAATAGAATTTGCTTTTTCCTCATCTAAGTTTAACGCTTCTGCTAATATTTTATAGTCGCTTTGCTTCAATAAATCATTGTAGTACCCTACCGAGCTGTACAAATTTTCTCCGATCGGATAATTTTGTACAAGAGTTACAGAAGACTGGTATTTAGCTTCAGACGTTGAAGTGCTTAAATATCCAATTACAACTCCTGTAATTCCTGCTAATACAAGAATAATAATGTGTTTCTTGGTAAAAAAAACAAACCATACAAATGCTGAAAAAAGCCCCATAAAAATACTTTTAACAAAATTAAAGAACCGATCAAATGCGTTTCCGATAAGCTTAAAAAGCTGTCCTAAATCGACTTCCTCTGAGTTGTTGGGTTTATTCGGGTTTGTGCTCATAATGTATTAATTAAATATCTGTTGTAAAATTTGTTTCGTTATTAAATAGGTTGGCTTCACGCCGCTAGACCCAAGACCTCCTGATGCCAGTGTACTCCCTGTTTCTAAAGGATTATCACTCGCATAATATGCGTAGCGCACTTTGACGTTTGGGTTGATGCTGTGACGAACTTTTGAAGCTGCTTGTATCGCTTTTTGATAATGAGCACCTTCCATCTCCAATCCAATAACATTCCATGTAGAGTCATAGAAAAACTTTAATAAATCTTTGTTTTGAAGTGATGTCCCCAATACGGTTACCATAGTGCCTTCAAAAACTTTCAGTTCTTTAGTATTAAAATCGGCAAGTGTTAATTCGTTTCTAAACGGGTAATTATCCGCAGTACCTTCAAAAATATGAGCAGATGGAATCATAATGTCTCCTTTTGATCCCTCTAGAATTCCTGCCTTGCCCATTATAGAAATAGAATCAACATTTAGATGTATGTTGTTTTCTGAAGTTTTGAATGGCTTTAGTAACTCGTCAATCGTTTCATAAGCTTGTTCTCCAAAAGCATAATCCATAACGATAATTACGGGCGCCTCTTTTGTGGCGTCAAGATCGTATGCTTTTTGTGAGAAATCAATTTTCGCAGCATCAAAAATTTGAACATCTATATTTGTTCCTGAAGTATCTTCTAAGGCTATCATACCTTCTTGCAACGCCACTTGTTTTGTTTTATTGCGCAACTCTTTGTTTTCTTCTTTACTTAGCAGCTCATAAACCGTAAAAACATCGTGTTTGGCACACAACGCTTTGAGCGCTTTGGGCGCATGAAGCGTGTTCATTACACTGTGTAAATTTGCTGAAATAATATGAATTGGACGGTTAATTAACTGGTGTTTTTGAAGGGTGTCCTTTATGGTATTTGCCCAAGCTTCTCCATGAATATGATGGCCAAGGCGTTCTCTTAGAACTGGACTAAAACTTATTGTCCGTTTAGAATTATCTACTATTTCTTCAATGGCTCGCTTTCCTAACCAATAAATCAAATGCAAGAAATGATCAGGCTGTTTTGATGTTGAAAATTGGTCATAAACTTCTAAAATTTCTTCAAAAGTCCTCCCCAAAATATTTCCAGTATGAGTAATCGCTAACTCGCGTTCCTTTTGGTTTAATTTTTTCTTAGACAGCACTGCAGCTTCTAGCTTAACCCAATCTCTAGTCGTTGACCCTTTGTCGTCAATAATGACACGTTTAGCAATCTTATGAGACTCGATAAATATAAACGTCAAATGTGTCAGAATATCATAAATCTCCGAGCGTCCTCTGGTAATCTCAATATTCATTTGCTCGACGTCAATACGATAACAATTGCGGCGTCTTTTTGAGGGTACGATTGCTTCAAAATGAGAATTTCCAAACCCTTCGGCGCTGGTTAAATTTATCAATATACACTCTTCAATCCCTACCGGAAGACGGTCAACCACATAAAGCAAGCCTTCTAGCTCCGTCTTATCTCCTGCAACTGAGCCATATATTTCTGGGCGTAATTGCAATAACGCTTGTCGTAACGTTTCTCCAGAAACACCCATTGGTTTGTAAAAGCCTCTGTTAAATAAATGACGCATAGTCAGATACATCCGTTCAATAGCATGCGAACTTTCTTGAGCTCGTGTGCGAATTAAGTTTTTAGTTTGAGATTGCTTCATATATCTGGCAAAGATACATTAATTACTCGAATTATTTTTAGTTAAGGCATCTGCTATCTTACGATCATTAGATAAGCGTGGCGTTTTATTTTGCCCCCCTAACTTGCCAATAGTTTTCATGTAGTCTTGAAAACCGCCTTTTGGAACTTGAGTGATTTTTAAAGGCTGTAAGACTTTTCCTTGAATTAAATCCAAATAATAGCTGTTTTGGTCTTGAAGTGCAGTGTCAATCTGAGCTGCAAAGGTATCAAAATCTAATGGTGGGTTTTCAAACTCAATGAACCACTCATGAAATGGCAACCCTTCTGCAGGAGCGGTTTGAGGGGCTACTGTAAACTCACTCACCCTTATATCTGTTGTTTTTAAAGCTACCAACAACGCTTGTTCAACTTCCTTCGCTATGACGTGTTCGCCAAAAGCAGAAATAAAGTGTTTGATGCGTCCACTCACAATAACCCTAAATGGCGCTAAAGACGTAAACTGAATGGTATCTCCAATATTGTACCCCCAAAGACCTGCATTGGTCGAAATAATAATTACATAATTAACCCCTATTTTAACGTCTTTTAGCGTTAATCGACGTGGCGAGGGGTCAAAAAAAGTATCGGCAACTATGAATTCATAAAATATTCCAGAGTCTAACTGAAGTAACATCCCTGGTTCATTTTGCCGGTCCTGAAATGCAAAAAACCCTTCACTGGCTGGATACAATTCTACACTATCAACTTTTCTTCCTATAAGGTTCTCAAACTTTGAACGGTAGGGTTCGTAATTAACGCCTCCAAAAATAAAGAGGTTAAAGTTTTTGAACAGCTCCCCCACTTTTTGTCCTTTTTCTTCAATTAGCTTTTCAAAATACATTTGCACCCATGACGGAATTCCTGCAATAACTGACATGTCTTCATCTGATGTCTCTTTAACAATTGTATTTACCTTGGTTTCCCAATCTTCAATACAGTTTGTTTCGAGAGAAGGAAGCCTGTTTTTTTGAAGATATTTAGGCACGTAATGGGCTACAATTCCCGACAAACGACCAAGCTGAATACCATTTTTGGTTTCTAGTACTGGACTTCCTTGTAGGAAAATCATTTTTCCTGAAACAATTTTAGCATTTCCTGTTTGATGGATGTAAAGCAAAATCGCATTTTTGGCCGCCTCGATATGTCCAGGCATGCTGTCTTTGGTAATGGGAATATATTTCGCTCCCGAAGTTGTTCCTGAAGTCTTAGCAAAATATAACGGCTTTCCTTTCCACAAAATATTTTCTTCTCCGGCTACAACTTTTTCAACGTAAGGTCTCAAAGCCTCATAATCTCGTACGGGGACTCGCTCCACAAAGTCTTGATGTGTATATATATTTTTAAAATCGTGATCTGTTCCAAATTGAGTCGCAGCAGCCTGCGAAATTAAAGACTGAAACACGCGTTTCTGCGTATCGATAGGGTTGGAGGCCCAGCTCATAATTTTATTATAAACTCTAGCGGCATACAGTTTGGCCGCAAAGGCTTTAATTGATGGCATGGTGGTCGTTTTAAAAGTCAATAAAAGTGGTTGGATTTAAAGGAATGCCGTTGTTCCACAATTCAAAATGCAAATGTGGTCCCGTACTCAACTCTCCAGAGGAGCCAGAAATAGCAATAACTTCTCGTGATTTTACAAAATCGCCTTGTGTTTTGGTGAGAGACGAATTGTGCTTGTAAACAGAAATCAGTTCGTCTCCATGATCGATGATGATAACATAGCTCGCATCTGAAGTCCAAGAGGCAAACAAAACACGGCCATCTGCAGTCGCCTTAACAGGTGTGTTTTTGGGAATAACAATATCTACTGCAAAATGTTTTTCATTAGCGTTAAACTCGGAACTTATCGGCCCGTTAACTGGGGGGAAAAACACGAAATCTGAAACAGTTGTAGCGCTGTCAAATAAATTATATTTGTCCTCGTTATTCACTTTGGCGCGCAATATAGAATCCGCTTTTGAGGTGTTTAAATTTAGGATTTCTGTGTCGGCTTGAGCCGCTTTAAAAATAGAATCTTTATTGATAACGACCGCACTTACCTCTCCTCGCAATACACTCTTAACAGAGCTAATATAAGTGTCATTAATATTGATTACTTTTAGTAAAGAATCCGTTCTAAAGTCCAGTTCAAGTGCTTGCTGTTGAAGCGCTGACGAAGAGTAGCCAGGAATATATTCACGAATAGGAGTGAAGGCAATAAATACTGTCGTGATGGCGACAAGAAAAATAGCACTTAACGAGCCTAAAACAAAAACATTAAGACGCGTTAACTTGAAAGCTAATCGCTCTTCAAAAGTATCTTCATTTAAAACCACTAAACGGTATTTATGGAGAAGTTTTTTTTTAAGTTTCTTTTTTTTGGCCATTACAAGGCAAAATTAATTAAAAATTAAGCGATTCCTCTATTTATAACGGACTAAAGTTTGAAATAACTCTTTATTTAGTGGATAATTATTAACTTTGTAGTATAAAATTATAACATCATGAACACGTATATGTTACCCTTAGCTATTGGAGCACCACAAATTATTTTAATTGTTGTCGTTGTGCTTTTGTTGTTTGGCGGCAAAAAAATCCCTGAGCTCATGAAAGGTTTAGGCGGTGGAATTAAAGAGTTCAAAAAAGCCAGTCAAGAGGACACAAAAGAGAACGAAAAAATTGACGATACTAAACAGTAAGCCCTTAAACTATTAGGGTTTACTCTTTAATTGATATCGATTGAATAATTGCTTCTAGTTCGAAGATGTAGTCGCGTTTTCCAACGGAGGGTGCAAACACAAAACCTTCCGCAACCAAATACCTATTATTTACGGGGTCTTCTATCCAATAATTTATAAACGGTCCAGACATAAACGCGTCTTTTACCTGCCAAATACTCCGCGTTTCAAAACTATTTAAACTCCCAACTTTTGCATTCCCATAAAACGGAGTGTATGCCGCTTCTGTGGTCATATAAGTTCCTTCAACGGGACCTGGAATATATAACTTACCAATAGAGTCTCGGACTTTAATAACGCGCTTTGCAAGTGCCTCTTTAGTTATGTTATCGTCATAAGGCAATGTGTAAATCATCAAATTTACTGTGCCCGTTTTTATATCTCTTCGTATCCAAAGAAAATCATCGACCTGTTTAGCAATACGATAAATAGACGGAAACTGAATGTTGATCCCAAATTGTTTGGTAATGGAGGTCGTTTTAAATACTGATTTTTTGGTGCGCCGTTGTTTTTCTTCTAGTTCTTGTGTTTGGAAGGCCTTGCTAATCTTATCTTGATTTTGAATAATCTGGTCGCTAATTTCCTGATTTGTCATTCCACTTACCAAAACCATGCGCTGAGGAGAAGCGTAGGGGTCTTTAGAAAATTTTGTAGCCGCAGAGGTTCCTTTGACAACTTTCAAAATAAGACGTGAGTTTTTTACAAATCCCGAAAACACAGAAGACGGAATCTGCCGCAACGAAAATTGTGGTTCATCTTGTGGCAACCCATATAACGGCGCTCCAATCGTAGATCGAATCGTTTCGCCAACCGAAGAATCCCATAAAATATTGTCAATTACTACTGACAAATCATTGATGTTTCCTGAAGATTGTGGTTTATAAACCTTCTTATTGTCAGAAGTGTTACAAGCAGATAAAAGTAAAAATAAACAAAAGGCTTTTAAACAAAATTTCATCGTTTGGTGTTTTAATTAGAAATAATCAACCTCATTCCGGGTTTCAACTGATTGTCCCAAATATCGTTCCAATCTTTTAGATTTTGAAGAGAAACACCTGATAATTTATTTGAGATACTCCAAAGAGAGTCTCCCGGTTTTACTACATAAGTGGTTTTATCAGCGCTATTTTGTGAGCGTTTTGCAGGCGTCTTTGGCGTGTCAACAGTGAAAGCTGTCGGGTTTCGAGAATAGATAATGAGCCGTTGCCCAACTTTTAAATCATTTGTTCTGAGTCCATTCCATTGTTTTATTTGGCTGACTCTAACTCGAAATCTTCGTGCTATTTTTCCTAAATAGTCCCCTGATTTAACGCTATACCTAATTTTAGAATCAATTTTGAAAAACTGAGGTAATGGTTTTTCACGCGCCTCAAGCTCCGCTTTGGCGGTAGCATAAATTTGAGCTTCGTTTTGGACAAAATCAGCAACTTTAGAAAGTGGAAGTCTAAGAGAGTAGGTTTTATTTTTTAAAACAGGAATAATATCTAACTTATAAGATGGATTAAGATATTGAAGGATTTCTATTTTGGTGTCTGTGAGCTCTGCAACCTGATCTAGAGTGATCATTTGCTTCACATGAATCGTATCGGTAGCCATTATTGGCAGTTGATTTTTTTCCACTTGAAACCCATGTGCACCTGCATACTCAAAAAGATAAAGTGTGGCTAAAAAGGCCGGAAGATACCCTGCTGTTTCACGAGGAAGAAACGGGCGGATGTTCCAATAGTTCTGATAACCTCCAGATCTTCTGATTGCTTTTGTTACATTCCCAGGTCCTGAGTTGTAGGCTGCAAGTGCAAGATCCCAATCGCCAAATGTTTTGTATAGCGATGCTAAATATTTAGCGGCAGCATTAGTAGAACGTAAGGGGTCACAGCGTTCATCTACATAACTACTCACTTCTAGTCCATATTGCTTGCCTGTGGCAAACATAAACTGCCACAGACCTGTGGCGCCAACCCGTGATTTTGCACGTGGCTTTAAAGCGGATTCAACAACGGCTAAATATTTAAGTTCTAACGGTAAATTGTGTGTGTCTAAAACCGCCTCAAACATTGGAAAATAATATTGACTCCTGTTTATAAGCGTTTCTGTAGACTGCTGTCGATTTTTCAAATAGCCTTTGATCACGCTTTCTAAAGAGGGATTGTAGCTAATATTAAAAGGCGTTTTGGCATCGAGTATGGCCAGTCGGTTTTTGAGCGTGTCAGTTGGAAGTTCTGGATAATAAATCGCTTCATAAGACTGGGTGGAAACAGCATTGGTTAGGGAGTCGTATGTGCCATTGTTGAGGACTTCTTTTCGCCAGCGTTCTTCCTGCTTCTCAACTTTGAGAATGCGCTGCTGAACAGAATCGATTACTGCTAGTGTTTCAACAGCCAAACTGTCGGCGTTTTGAGCTTGTAAAAGCCCAAAATTTAACACCAATAAAAACAGTCTACACTTCATCTTATAAAATAGCTATACGTTGTGAACGTTTCTTTTAATCAAACGGACAACTTACTCAGAAATTGCAGCAATTCCAGGAAGGGTTTTACCTTCTAAGCTTTCAAGCATTGCGCCACCGCCAGTACTGACATAGCTTACTTTATCTTCAAAGCCAAACTGCTTCACTGCAGCAACTGAATCGCCACCGCCAACAAGTGAAAACGCCCCATTTTTCGTCGCTTCTGCAATAGAATCGCCTAATGCAATTGTTCCTGTAGAAAAGGTTTCGAGCTCAAAAACACCTAAAGGTCCGTTCCATAAAATCGTTTTACATTGTTGTACAACATCATGAAAAAGCGCTTTTGATTTTGGACCACAGTCCAAACCTTGCCAGTTTTCAGGAATTGTTCGCACGTCTACAACTTGTGTGTTTGCGTCGTTACTAAAATCATCCGCAGCCAATACATCAACAGGGATGTGGACTTGAACATTCTTTGCCTTTGCACGCTCAAGAATTTGAAGGGCTAATTCCATTTTATCGTCTTCACAAATAGAATCTCCAACATGACCTCCTTGAGCTTTTATAAACGTAAAGGTCATCCCGCCACCAATAATTAAATGATCTACTTTGTCCAAAATATTATCTATAATCGTAATTTTAGAGGATACTTTTGCACCGCCTAAAATTGCCAAAACAGGTTTTTCTCCAGTTTTCATAACCTTGTCTATACTTTCAATTTCTTGGGCAAGTAAACTTCCAAAAGATTTGTTTTCTGGAAAAAATTGGGCGATGATAGTGGTAGAGGCATGTGCTCTATGCGCAGTTCCAAAAGCATCGTTAATATAGAAATCGCCTAGCTTAGAAAGGGACTCTGCAAAATTAAGATCGCCTTGTGTTTCTTCTGGGTGGTAGCGTAAGTTTTCTAATAAGAGCACTTCCCCTGGTTTTAAATTTGCAGATGCCTTTTGTGCTTCTTCTCCAATACAATTATTTGAAAATATAACATTAACACCCAAAATGGTTTCAAGAGTGCTTACAATATGACGTAATGAAAATTCAGGCTCTTGCGCTTTTGGCCGGCCCAAATGCGACATCAAGATACAGCTTCCGCCATCCTCTAAAACTTTTAGAATCGTTGGTTTTGCAGATACGATTCTCGTGGTATCCGTTACTTCAAATTGTTCATTTAAGGGCACATTAAAATCGACACGTATTAATGCTTTTGTATTTTTAAAATTTACGTTTTGTATTGTTTTCATTTCTAAAAAAGAGTTTAACTTATAAGAGGGTAAAGGTAAGTATTTCTTTTAGCCTATGAAATGTCCGTTGAATAAAGTTATATAAAACATTTGGCGTGAAATTTGGCGCTTGATTTGCAATATTAAGGTGAGGAGTATGCACAATTTTCATGATGAGATTCAATTAAATCAGCTATCTTTGTTTTATGACTTTTGAGGCCATTATCGGACAATCTTTTTTAACAACACACTTGAAGCAGGGGATAGACTCTGGTCGAATTCCACATGCACAGCTTTTTGTTGGAAAACAAGGTGTTGGTGCGCTTCCAATGGCTATTGCCTATGCCGATTATTTAATGACACATCAAGATGGAGGGTTGAACAACATGAATCCACTGACGCACCCCAATATTCATTATGTATATCCCGTGACCACGAGTGATAAGGTGAAATCTAAACCAATCTCAACAAATTATCTTACGGAATGGCGTTCTTTTATTGAAACAAACCCTTACGGATCAATTCATGATTGGTATGATGTCGTGGGCGTGGGGAATAAACAGGGAGCTATTGGAGTCGAAGAAGCAAATGATATGGTTTCTAAAATGTCTTTAAAAGCATTTAATGGCGGCTATAAGGTAATGATTGTTTGGATGGCTGAAAAGATGTCCACAGGGTGTGCAAACAAACTCCTTAAATTAATTGAAGAACCGGCAGACAAAACTGTAATTATTCTTGTCACAGAGGACGAAGAACAACTTATTAATACCATTCGATCGCGCTGTCAAACTGTACACTTGAACTTACTTTCTGAAGATGCTATAAAAAACACCCTAACTTCTACTCATAATGTTGAGGCTGGATTAGCGCAAAATATTGCTCACCAATCGGAGGGAAGCTATCGACGAGCTCTTGATTTATTGGGCCAAGAACCTGTAGATCTTCAATTTGAAACGTGGTTTATAGCATGGGTTCGAACCGCTTTTCAAGCAAAAACCAACAAGCAGTCTATAAATCATTTAATGGCTTGGAGCGATGAAATATCAAAAGCTGGACGTGAAATTCAAAAGCAATTTTTGGATTATAGTTTACGTTTTTTTAGACAGGCCTTACTTTATAATTATGGAGCTAAAGATTTGGTTTTCATGGTTTTAAATGACAAATCTTTTAAGTTCGAGAACTTTGCGCCATTTATAGATGCTTCAAATATTACTGAAATTTCTAAAGAAATTGAGTTGGCAAATTACCACATCGAGCGCAATGCCAATGCAAAAATTGTTTTGACTGATTTATCAATCAAACTGACGCGTCTTTTACACTTGAAAAAAGCTTAGTATTTAGTGTAACTCTCGTTTAGCGCTTTTAAAATTTCTTGAGTTAAATCTGAAGATTCTTCGCCATACATTACACTTCCTGCCTCATTACTTCCTAAGATATAGGTATAGTTGTTTGATTCTCCATAAGCCTTAACAAAGTTTTTAACCTTAGTTATCAGAGAATCATTGAGTGTTTGGCTTTCTTGTGCAATTTGTTGCTGTTCAAATTGAACACGTTGAGACAATACTTGTTCTTTTTGTTGAAGTTCTTGTGATAATTTCTGGATATTCGATTGCGACATTTTTCGCGCACGTAATTCTGCTTCTTTAATTTCTAATTCAAATGCAGATCGCAAACTATCCGTTCGGGATTTGAAAGCGTCAATTTTTACTTTAAGCTTTGCTTCGATGTCAAGACGTTCTTGATAGTCGTTAACAAGAACACCGTTGTCTACAAAGCCTATTTTTTGTTGTTGGCAGGCCGTAAGGCTTAAAACCGCTAAAATTGCTATCCCTAATTTTTTCATGACTTTTTTTGTTTGTGTCCACAAAAGTAAATAAAGTAATCATAATATTATAAAAATAGTTGTTTGAGTTCTGTTATAAGAAAAACCTATTAACACGCTTGTCTTTAATTGTAAAAAACTATTTTATTTAACCTTCAAAAACCAACCTTAAATCAAACAAAACAAAACCCTAAGGTCTATTTAAGGGGCAAGTTGTAAAAAGTGCCTAAAACGGCTTAAAACACTAATTGGCGTTTTTTAAGACATATATTAGCGAAGAATACTCTCCTGAGGCTACGGCTTTTAAATTTGACCGCAAACCAATCCATAAACTGTTTAAAACACGATAAGATCCTGTTTTAAGTTTATTTGAAAGTAAACTCACATAAAAAGCATCCATAGGCAGCGGGCGCGTTGATTCCAATCGCATTTGAACTGCAGCAAACACTTTGGGGATAGACTCTTGTGAAAAATGCCAAAGATGTCTTGGCACATCATAGGCCGCCCAATGGGCTTTAAAATAAATGGCATCAAAACTTTTAAAATTTGGAACAGCCACAACAATGCGGCCATTTGGTTTCAATAGCTTTTGGAACAATTTAATATCCTCTTCTAAATTTGGAAGGTGTTCCAGGACATGCCAGAGCGTGATGACGTCAAAAGATTTTTTTGGAAGTTCATGAAGCTTAGGCGTATCAAAAACAGAATGAATTGCTTTTGAATTTGCTAAACGCCGTGCTGATGAATTTGGCTCTATTCCAGTAACGGTCCAGCCCTTTTTTTGAGCGGCTCTTGAAAAATATCCCGTCCCTGCACCAACATCCAAGAGTGTTGCTTGCTTTGGTTGAAATGGTTTAATGAGACGCAGCTTTCGTCGGGTAGAGACATAGCGAACGGCATGGTATAAAAAATCAAACAGAGACCGCCGTTGGTTGGTGTGAGAAATATAGTTGGTGGTCGGGTAGTAGTCTTTAAGCGCCGAATCTGAGGGTTTAGGATGGGTGTACAACAACGCTCTAGAAGCATCATAAAGGAGTTCAAAAGATTCTCCGCTAACGGAGTGGTCTTTAACTTTTATAGTGGGGTTGTATGTTTTCATATCCTGTTCCACGTGGAACATTTACAGTTATTATCGGCCCATATACACTAACAATACAGAAATATCGTTCGGCGATACGCCACTAATCCGTGACGCTTGCGCAACGGTTGTCGGCTGCACCTTTTTTAGTTTTTCTCGCGCCTCATAACTCATAGATTTAATTTGAGAATAATCAAACCCTGGCGCAATTTTTACATATTCTAATCGCGTTAACTTATCTGCGTTGTTTTTTTCTTTTGCAATATATCCAGAATATTTAATCTGAATTTCTGCTTGTTCAATTACTTCACTGTCTAGGTTATGCGATTGAATATAGGACTCTACAGCATCAAACTTCCGAAGATCTTCAATACCAATATTTGGTCTTGAAAAGATTTTAAACATTTTGTCGGACTGGCGAATTGGTGTAGAATTCTTAGTTTCTAATACCGGATTTGCTTCTTCCGGCTTTACACTTTGTGTTCTAAAAAACCCGACAAAAGCTTCAGCTTTGGACAACTTTTCTTCCATGCGTTTAAGCCGTTTTTCACTAGCAATTCCTAATTCATACCCTTTTGGCGTTAGTCGAATATCCGCATTGTCTTGACGCAATAAGGTGCGATATTCAGCTCGTGAGGTAAACATCCGATAAGGCTCTTCAGTACCTTTGGTTATAAGGTCATCTATTAAAACTCCAATATAGGCTTCATTCCGTTTTAGTATAAAGGACTCTTTTTCTTGAACTAACAAACTGGCATTGATTCCTGCCATCAAACCTTGTGAAGCAGCTTCTTCGTAGCCTGTGGTGCCGTTTATTTGTCCCGCAAAAAACAAGCCTTTTACTAGCTTGGTTTCTAAAGAGTGTGTCAGTTGCGTAGGAGGGAAGTAGTCATACTCAATGGCATAGCCTGGTCTAAAAAACTTCACGTTTTCAAACCCTTTCACAGCGCTAAGCGCCTTGAACTGGATATCTTCTGGCAGAGACGTTGAAAACCCGTTAATGTAATATTCTACAGTGTTCCACCCTTCTGGTTCTACAAATATTTGGTGACGCTCCTTGTCCGCAAACCGGTTAATTTTATCTTCAATCGAAGGACAATAACGCGGTCCTAAACTTTGGATTCGCCCATTAAACATCGGCGACCGATCAAATCCTTCTTTTAATAAATCATGAACTTCTGGGCTAGTGTAAGACATGTGACAAGACCGCTGGTTTGTAAGTGGCTTGGTGATGTCTAAATACGAGAATTTTTCAGGATCTGCATCTCCCGGCTGCTCGATCATTTTTGAAAAATCAAGTGAACGACCATCAACTCTTGGAGGTGTTCCTGTTTTCATACGACCTGATTCGAACCCTAAATCAACGAGCTGCTCCGTAATACCAGTTGCTGCTTTTTCGCCGGCGCGACCACCTCCAAAGTTCTTATCACCAATATGAATTAACCCATTTAGAAAAGTCCCATTGGTTAACACCACTGTCTTCGCTTTGATTTCTAAGCCTAATGAGGTTTTGACTCCTTTGACTTCGTCGCCTTCAATCACAAGGCCTGTGACCATTTCCTGGTAAAAGTCTAGGTTCTTGGTTTGTTCAAGTAAGGTCCTCCAGTCTTCGGCAAAGCGCATACGATCACTTTGAACGCGCGGACTCCACATCGCTGGCCCTTTAGATTTGTTTAGCATTTTAAACTGGATCGCAGAGGTGTCACTGACAATTCCGCTATATCCTCCAAGGGCGTCAATTTCGCGCACAATTTGCCCTTTAGCAATTCCTCCCATAGCAGGATTACAAGACATTTGCGCTATATTTTGAAGGTTCATTGTAACAAGAAGTGTATGGCTACCCATATTGGCGGCAGCGGCAGCGGCTTCACTTCCAGCGTGACCCCCTCCAACTACAATGACGTCGTAAATTTTATTAAACATTAATTACAGTTTTAATGTTCCACGTGGAACATATCATTTGCAAATGCAAATATAAGGCTTTAGAATATTAATCCATGTGTTGTTGAAGGTAGAACTCTTCCTTAGAGCGCATCACACGCGCATCAGTTGGTAATTTATCCTTGTAACCGCAGTAATGCAAAATGCCATGAACCATAACCCGTGAAAGTTCTTGCTCGAAGCTCTGGTTAAATTCCTTAGCGTTTTCTTTTACGCGTTCAATAGAAATAAAAATCTCCCCGTGGATTTCTTTACCGATAGAATAATCAAAACTAATGACATCAGTAAGCGTATCGTGGTCTAAAAATTCAACATTCAGCTTGTGTAAAAAGTGGTCATCACAAAACACAATAGAAACTTCACCTTCGTTATAATTTTCTGAAGAGATCACGGCACTTAACCAAGTTGCTTTGGCATCGGCATCAACAATTTCAAAAGGCACTTCTGAATGGAAACTAATCATCTTTTATCTTAAAATAGTCTTGAACTTTTTTCTTAAATCCTTGGCGCAAAGGTAAGCTTTGCCTGTTTAATATTTCAATGGTATTAAAATATTGTTTAATGGTCTCTTCGCTTGGCGTGGGCGCCACAAAACGTTGAGCTGTATTTGTGCTAGAAACACGCTTCGTATCCTCGCCTTGCTGTTGAACCGCCTTTTCTAATTTTAAAAGCTGATGTTTTAGCGCGGTCATTTGCTCTAAAGTTTTCTCAGTAACTCCTTGATTTATAAGGTTTTGTTCTATTTTATCCATGGCATCAAGAAGGTTGTTTCCGTTGCCGCTAAGCCCTTTTTTATCTAGCAGGTCTTGTAGTGCATTTCGCAGGCGCTGCTGTTTTTTAAAAATTTCGAATAACTCTCCTGTATCGACTTCTGTATCGCCTTCTTGAACGCTTTGCCCATTTTTAGCACCAGACTGACCGTCCTTACCTTGCTTAGCATTTGTGGTATTCTTTCTCTTCTCGGCACCAGAACCCTCATTTTCACCCTTTTGAGACCCTTGTTCATCCTTGGGTTGGTCTGCTTTCTTACCAAGTTGTTCTTCCATTTGTTTGCTCAATTCCTCCTGACTCATAATAATATCTGGCAATTGCATTTCGCCCTCGCCTTGACTAGGTGACATCTGCATCTGCATTTCCATAGAGTCCAGTGTGTTGCTTAACATATCTGCTAAGGAGTTTGTGGCTGAAACAACAAATTGTTGTGCCCCAACCGCTTCGCGAAAACTGCTCTCGGAAAGCAATTCAAGACTTTTATCGATATTAAAGAAAACTTCCGTGATCGCTTTGTTTACAGGCTCTGCAATCTTTGGTTGTCTTAGCGATAAGGTAAATAAACTGTCGTCA
>Ga0209137_1001001_pt1 | contig 27874 bp, 20 predicted proteins | sample SaaInl5LU_22_DNA_FD_184642 | JGI IMG/M metagenome (GOLD analysis project Ga0209137, IMG submission 184642) | Marine microbial communities from expanding oxygen minimum zones in the Saanich Inlet - ESP_105LU_22_DNA (SPAdes) (version 2) | ecosystem: Environmental > Aquatic > Marine > Intertidal...
GGTGCCTATGGTCATGAGGTGGTGAAAACCCCGCATTTGGATGCTTTGGCCGCCCGGGGGATGCGATTTGATGCGGCCTATTGCAATAGTCCGCTGTGCGCCCCATCGCGTTTTTCCATGATGGCGGGACAATTGATTAGTAAGATTGGGGCCTATGACAATGCGTCCGAATTCCCCGCCTCTATCCCGACCTTCGCCCATTACCTCAAATCTCTGGGCTACAGCACATGCCTGTCTGGAAAGATGCATTTTGTCGGGCCTGATCAAATGCATGGCTTTGAAAGTCGGGTGACCACAGACATCTACCCCTCTGATTTTGCCTGGACCCCAAATTGGCAGAAGGCCGACGAGCGGATTGATAAATGGTATCACAACATGCAGACCGTGAAAGAAAGCGGTCAGACCATGGCCAGTTTCCAAATTGATTATGATGACGAGGTGGAATTTGCCGCCAAGCGCAAGCTGTTTGATTATGCCCGCGATGGGTCACAGCCCTGGTGCATGGTGGCCTCTTTCATTCATCCCCATGATCCTTATGTTGCGCGGCCCGAGTGGTGGACCCTTTATACGGATGACGACATCGATATGCCGCGCCATCCTGAATATGCAACCGATTCCTTTGGTCAGCGGGTATTGGAGGGGATTGAAGCCTATTCTAAGGCTCTGACGGAGGAGGAGGTCCGGCGCGCACGCAGAGCCTATTACGCCAATGTCAGCTATTTTGACAGCAAGATCGGAGCGCTGGTTCAGACGGTTGAAGAGATGGGCCAGCTGGACAATACCATCATTATCGTCACCGCAGACCACGGCGATATGTTGGGCGAAAAAGGCCTTTGGTATAAGATGAATTTCTTTGAGCATTCTGCGCGCGTGCCCTTGATTATGGCTGGCCCCGGCGTGGCCCGGGGGCAGACGGCAAATGCGTGTTCGCTGGTGGATTTGTTGCCCACGATGGTCGAGATTGGCGGCGGAAGTGCAGATATGTTTGGCATGCCAGTGGACGGGCGCTCGTTGATGCCTTTGGCGCGGGGCGAAGATGATGGGGTCTCAGAGGCCATTGGTGAATATTGCGCCGAGATGACAGGTCATCCGGTGTTTATGATCCGCCGCGGCGATATGAAATATATCCATTGCGACAGCGATCCGGCGCAGCTGTATGATCTGGCCAACGATCCCTGGGAGCTTGAAAATCTGGCCGACCATCCGGCCTATCGGGTGATTGCTGAGGGATTTGCACAGGAAGTGGTGCAGCGTTGGGACAGTGCGGCATTGCGCGAAAAAGTCATGGCCACCCAGAAAAATCGATTTGCACTCAATGCTGCGATGCAGGCTGGGGCCTCTGAACATTGGGATTACAACCCGCCCTCTGACGCCTCGCAGCAATATGTGCGCAACCATATGGATTGGACCGTGGTGGCCGAGCGCTTCCGCTTTCCGCCCGTCAGGTGATACGGGACATTCACTCAAAAAATACCCCCGCATCTTTCGATGCGGGGGCTGTGCGGTTGCGTTTTGCGCGGCCGATCAATCGTCGTGAGGCAGCATCAAGTTAAGCACCACGGCCAATAAGGCTGTTGGCGCAACGGCAGAGGTTGCCAAAGTTTGCCAGATACCAGGCAGATATTGCACAGCGCTTGGCACCAGGTTGAGGCCCAGACCCACTGCAAGTGACACAGAGATAATGATCATGTTGCGACGTGACATCTTCACTTCGGTCAACATATTCATACCGGCTGCGGCCACCATGCCGAACATCACGATCACGCCGCCGCCGAGCACCGGCAAAGGCATGGAGGAGATGACGGCCCCGATTTTTGGGATCAATCCGCAGACGATCAAGAAAATCCCTGCGATGGTCACCACATGACGTGACATGATCCCGGTCATGCCAACAATGCCAACGTTTTGGCTGAAGGATGTATTTGGCAGGCCGCCAAAGACGGCTGCAACAGCGGTGCCCAGACCATCTGCATAGGTCGCGCCGGCGATTTCATCATCGGTCGCATCGCGGCCTGCGCCGGCTTTGGTTGTCGCTGAAGTATCGCCCACAGTTTCAATGGCTGAGACCACAGACACCAATGTGACACCGATCACTGCGCCCATGCTGAATTCGAATCCATAGGGCATGACAGTTGGCACTTGGAACCAAGCGGCTTTCGTGACGCCGCCGAAGCTGACCATACCCGCTAGAACGGCGACAATGTAGCCGGCAATCAGGCCGATCAAAACCGCTGCATTGGAAACCAGGCCCTTGGTCAGGAACTTACAAGCTAAGGAAACGACAATCACGGTCAAGGCCACAGTCCAATGCTTTAAAGAGCCAAAGCTTTCCGCAGCCATTTGAAAATCTGCCGCCCCGCCTGCTGCATATTTAATCGCAACGGGAATGAGGTAGAGACCAATTGCCAAGATCACCAGACCGGTGACCAGAGGTGGGAACATGAAGCGGAGCTTCTGGATCACACTGCCCAAAGAGAAGTGTATGATGCCGGCAATTATACAGGCGGTCAGGGCGACACTCAAGCCTTGGGTTGCGGCCACACCGGCCAAAACACCTACAAAAGCAAAGCTGGTGCCCTGCATGATGGGCAAACGCGCGCCAATGGGGCCCATGCCAACCGTTTGAAACAGAGTTGCCACACCAGCAAAGAGCATGGCCATTTGGATGAGGTAGACTTGCTCTGCACCGCCAAAGGCCAGGCCTGCGGCCCCGGCGACGATAATGGACGGAGTCACGTTGGAGGCAAACATCGCCAGCACGTGTTGCAATCCCAATGGGATAGCCTGCCCCATTGGGGGCGTGGCGTTTGGATCGCCATAGTTGATATCAGACATTTCTTTTCCCTTCGTTGTGAGTATTGGCGCCTGCCAATATCGGTCCTTATTTTTAATTTTCCGTGTCTTGTACAACATGACCGGCCACGCCCCTGGACCCTTGGGCCGTGATGTCTGCAGTTTATCCACTTTTTTTTCTCGAGGTCAAAACAACTTTGGCACAATGGCAGTATTCCTTGGAAGGGTGGGCGCGCGCGTTTGGGGTCGGGCAAATAAATGCGCAAATCGCGCGATGCGCCGGTCGTCTTTAATCAATTGTTAGGACTTTTCGGGTCATAGAGCTTTTATTAACTATAGGGGGATACCATGAGCAGCTTACAACAGAATGCCTCCTTTTTGACATTTTCGGGCGAATTGACCTCTTCTGGCGCGGTGCGATTGCTTTCGGTGATGTTACAGGCGCCAGGGCATCGCTTAACGCTGGAAGCCAATGGCGGCGGCGACTGGTTGCGCGAAGACCTCGCCGAATTGGGCGAGGAGCTGTTGCGCGCCGCGCAGCGTCGCCCGGTGCGGCGCGATTGGTTCCTCTATGACCTGCCAGGCTTGCGGCTTGAAGATTTTCAACCCGATGTCGATGCCGCGACTCACCCGCAAGTCACCTTGCGACTCACTCGTGGCGGGGTTCAGCAATTGGTGGCCAAACCCAAGGCAGAGAGTGCCGCGGCAGCTTTAGAAGATGTTGTCCTGCCACTGCGCAACCTTTCGGCCTATCTTCACGCGATGGGAGATCGGGCGGTTCCCCAGCTTGGCGCACAGGCTTCCAAAATGACAGCGCGTCAGATTGATGAATTTTTATTGGCCTTTGGCGGGCGCATTTTAGAAGCCGAACCAGAAGAGGTCTTGCCCTTGCACCGCTATTGGCGACATGGCTAGACGCAAAATGTGACCCCTTTCGGGGGCAATGGCGCAATTGCAAAGGTTGATGTCGCACAAGCCCTTGCCAATGCGCCGCGATAAATTACCCTCACGGCATGTATATAGATGCCCTCCAATATATCGCCCCCAGTCGCTCTGTTTTTGAACAAATGCGCGCTGGGCGCCTGTCGGCCGTGCATGTGACGGTTGGATACCACGAAGATTTTCTTGGGGTGGTGCAAAACTTGCAGGTTTGGAACCGTTGGTTCGAGGAATGCGGCGATCTGATTGCCCGGGCTGTAAGCTGCGATGAGATCCGGGCGGCCAATGCTGCGGGCAAAACTGCTATTTTATTCGGTCTGCAAAATCCTTTGGCGATTGGGGCCGATATAGGCCGTGTTGAAATCCTCGCGCAATTGGGCATTCGCTTCTGCCAGATCACCTATAATCAGCAATCCCTTCTTGGCGCGGGCTGTTTCGAAACCCATGACAGCGGCCTCACCTCCTTTGGCCGAGAAGTTGTCAACGAGATGAACCGCGTGGGCATGGTTATTGATCTGTCCCATGCGGGTCACAATACAGCGATGGATGTGGTGGACTACTCTTCGCGCCCCGTCACTGTGACCCATGCCAATCCAGATGCTTGGCATCCCGCGCCGCGCAACCTGCATCATGATTTGTTGCAAGCCCTGTCGGAGCGCGGCGGTATGGTCGGCTTTTCACTTTACCCGCATCATCTGCGTGGCGGCAGCGATTGCACCATGGCTGACTTCGCGGAGATGGCGCAGGAGATGCTGCACCGTTATGGGGCTGGGATGTTTGGAATTGGCTCGGATCTGTGCCAAAATCAACCCGATAGCGTGGTAAATTGGATGCGCAATGGTCATTGGCGCAAACATCCCGCACCGCCTGTCGCCTTTCCTGCCTGCCCAAGTTGGTTTGGCGACAATCGTGATTTCCCTGGCCTGGCGGCCGGGCTGTTGGCGGCCGGGATGACACAGGCAGATGTCGCGGGCCTGTTGGGGGGGAATTGGATGAGATTTTGGCAAGAGGCATTTGTAAAGCCATGAAAGATGTCACGATAGATCAGCGCGATTTGCGCCCGGCCGATGAGGTGATGCGCTTGAGGCGCATGGGGTCCATGTTTCCCTCGCGCCTGTCGTTTCTGCGCAGCTTGACCCGCCGTCTGATTGCGGATGGCAGCCGGGTGAGCCGTCCGCATTGGCAGATTGACGGCGATGGCTATGGGACGGCGGTTTATACGGTGACATTGGGCGGGCACCGCTATTCGCTCTTTGCCATCACCCAGCCGCTTGACCCAGAAATGCGCACTGACCGGGTTATTGCCGAGGCTTGGGATGCGGCCTTTGTTCTGTATGATGGGGTGCCGGATGCCGCCGAGATTGCCCGCCTGTCAAGCCAGGCCCCGCTGCAAGAGGCGGGACGGTTCACGCAAAAAGATCTCTGCCTGTCGCGGGCCAATAAATCTGTCCGCTTGTTTGAACAGATTGCCAGCGCCTTGCGCGCGGGTCGCGCCCTGCCAATGGGGATGATCCATCAGATCGGCTATTTGATGCGCACCACGGCGGTTTACGGCAATGGCAAGTTTGGCATTGCTGATCGGAGCGTCGTCGCACAGCGGCCAGGGCTTGAAGGGCCCTTCATGGCCGAGATGCTCACAGTTTGGCTGATCCGCAATTTCACTCATGATTTGATTGAGCATGTGGGGGGTGGGACCCTGCCGGCGCGGGTGAAACGGCAATTGGGCATTGGCAATTCAACCGGCTTGGGCATGGCGCCATTTTTGGTGTCGCATCCTCTTTTGCTGCATTCTTGGATGATATGCCGAGAGACGGCTTTGGCGCGGGTGCGGGCGGCGCAGATAGAGACAGGCGCGGCACAGAGGTTGATGGCCCTGGCGCGCCGGGCCGCGCAACACTTGCTTGAGTGGAATATCCCTGATCCGATGCACCAGGCGCGGATTGTCACGCTGCGGCAAGAATGGGCGCGCCTCACGCAGGGGCTGACAGAGGCCAAACTGTGCCAGGAGGGCGCTGTTGAAGCGCTTTTGGACCATAGCCGCACAGGCAGCTGCGATCTACAAGAATTGACGGTCAGCTGGCTGCTCGAGCCTTTTGGCGATTTGGTGGATGGGTTGACTGAGTGTATGGCCAACCCGTTTGACCCTGTTTTGCAGCCGCAGATGAGCTGTGACGAGCTGCGCGCACTTTTGCAGGCGCATTGCGCATTTGCAACCGAGATTGATTTCACCAATCCGCAAGCCAGCGCGCAATTTTGGTATGTCTCTGAAGCCAAGCTGGAGCCACGCATTGGACAGCGCCAATTGGAGCCGGGCGCAGATCGGGAAAGCCCGCTTGATATCGCGCGGCGCATTCAGGAGCTTGCCAAGGATTTGCATGGTCACAGCGGAGCGATTTGGCAATTTTTGACTCAATTCCCAGAGCATCGCTATGCAGTGCAGCGCGTGCAGGCCTTGGCCCAAAACCCTTATTCGGAGATTCGCGACAATCTGGTGGATGCGGATATGGCGCCAATTGATATGTTGCGCTGTAAATTGTCGTTCTTTGGGGCCAGTAAATTTGACCCAAAATCGCAGCTTTGGACCCGGATTACGCTGGCGCAGGGGGCCCCTCTGGCGCAGGATTTGGCCGATGGTACTGCGCGCGATGATTGGTGGCTTCCGGTGTCTGCGCCATGATGGTCTCATCCAATGAGCTGCAAATGCTCGTGCTCAAAGCCTGCCGTGGCGTGGGTGTGCCCGTGGCGCAGGCTCAGGAGGTGGCGGTGGCTCTGGCGCAAACTCCGCAAGCCTTGGGCGCCTTGCTGCCGCATCTGGCCCAACCGATGAAGGCCGCGAAATTTGATTTTTCCGCAGGTCTGACCGTGCATGATGCGTCATTGCTGCGCGATTTTTCCGCCTGTGCGGATGCGGCGACCCTGGGGGTGCAGCCGGTGCGCCTATGCGGTATGGCGGGGTGTGATCTGGCCCATGCGCTGGCCCATTCCCGCGGCCTGTCGATTGCGGGGGAGGGGGCGGATGTGGTTTTCACCGGGCCAGTGCCCTTGCCTTCTCAAGGAGCGCGCTGCTCCGTCGTGCCGGAAATTTGGCAGCAGATCTCCCGCTTTGCCGCATTGACCTATGTGCCCGAGACCGATGCCTCCCGTCTTGGCGGGGCGGGGGCTGGTTTGAGTGATAATGACTAGGCTGTCCTGACTAGGGCCGGCGGAACACATCCTTTTCATAGTGCACATGTTCGAGATAGAGCCCATCGGGCGGGCAAACCGGTCCGCAGGCGGCGCGGTCGCGGGCCGCCAATGCCGCGGCCACCCGCTCGGGCGGCCAAGCCCCGGCGCCGACCCGTTCAAGCGTGCCCACCAGACTGCGCACTTGATTGTGCAAAAAACTGCGGGCTTTGACATGAAAGCGAATCTCTTGGCCCTCCGGGTAGTCATGGGTGGTGATATTCAAGACATCCAACGTCTTGATGGGGCTTTTTGCTTGGCACATGGTTGAGCGGAAGGTTGTGAAGTCATGGTTGCCGACAAGAAAAGCGGCACCGGCGCGCATGGCCTCTACATCCAGCGGGTGCCTGGATTGCCAGACCAAACCGGCATCATGGGTCACCGGGGCCGCGCGGCAGACAAGCCGAAACAGATAGTCGCGGCCAATGGCGGAAAACCGGGCATGCCAGTCTGGATCCACAAGCTGGCAATCGAGCACGGCGATGCGATTGGGTTTTAGATGATAATTCAGCGCGCCTTTGAGCTTTATTGGATCCCAATCTTTGCGCATGTCGCAATGGGCGACCTGTCCCAGCCCATGCACGCCTGTATCCGTGCGGCCAGCGGCCGCGATGCTGGGCAGATCAGGCTCAAGCTGCGCCAAAGCCTGTTCGACCGCAGTTTGTACGGTGGGCAGATCATTTTGCCGCTGCCAGCCATAAAAACCCTGGCCATGGTATTCAATCTTAAGCGCATATCGAGGCATGGATCTGCCCTTAACCAATAGATGCAAATTTGGCAATTGCCGCAAAGCCTGGCGTTAATCGCATCGCTGCGCGCGTGAGAACGTTTAAGCCTAGGCAAAGCGGACGCAGCTTCCTATCTATGAAACACAGACAAAGGGAGCCTATGGTTTTAACTTCAGTCACAGATCGCCTGGGCAATGCTGCGGGCAGCGCCGTGGGTGCGGTCTCCGGGCGTTTGACCGATCGGGTTATCCGGCTTGGGGTCACCGGGCTCAGCCGCGCGGGCAAAACTGTGTTTATCACCTCTTTGGTGGCCAATCTGCTCAACCGCGGGCGAATGCCCCAGCTCTTGGCGGCCAATGAGGGGCGCATTCAAGCCAGTTTTTTGCAGCCTCAGCCCGATGATACGCTGGCGCGATTTGACTATGAGGCCCATCTCGATTCTTTACTGCGCCCCGCGCCGCAATGGCCACAAGGCACCCAAACCATCAGCCAGTTGCGCCTGTCGCTCAAGCTGGCGCCGCAGGGAATGTTCGCGGCCATGGCGCCACCAAAAACGGTACATTTGGACATTGTAGATTACCCCGGCGAATGGCTGCTTGATTTGGGCTTATTGGATCTGACCTATGACCAATGGTCCCAGCAGGCGCTGCAATCTGCTGAAGGTCGCGCGCAGGCCAGTGCGTATCGCGCCAAACTGAACTCGGTTGATGCGGCAAAACCCTTCGATGATGTCAGCGCCTCCCAATTGGCCAAAGCCTATGCGGCCTATCTCACAGCCGCGCGGCAGGCCGGATTTTCAAATTTGACCCCCGGGCGCATGCTTTTGCCGGGTGATTTGGCCGGATCTCCCGTGTTGACCTTTGCGCCTTTGCCCAAGGGCGCGGGTGACAAGCGGTCTTTGCGTGCGGAAATGCAGCGGCGGTTTCAGGCCTATCAGGAGAAGATTGTGAAGCCGTTCTTTCGCGATCATTTTGCGAAATTGGATCGGCAAATTGTCTTGGTGGATTTGCTGAAGAGCTTATCGGACGGTCCGGCTGCGGTGGCGGATCTTGAGCAGGCGATGACGGGCATTTTGCGGGCGTTTCGTCCAGGAAAGCGCGGATTCTTGCGCGAATTGCTGCGCGGGCGGCGTATCGACCGGATTTTATTTGCCGCCTCAAAGGCCGATCACTTGCATCACCTTCAGCATGGGGCGCTGCAAGATTTGGTGGCCGCGCTCACGCAATCGGCGCGCGACACGGCGCAGTTCAAAGGGGCCTTGACCAGCTCAATCGCCTTGGCGGCGCTGCGCAGTACGATTGAGATTGATTTGGACCGCGAGGGACAAAGCCTGCCTGCTGTCAAGGGCCTGGCGCTGGGGTCCGGGAAGACGGTGGGACTTTATCCTGGCGAGTTTCCAGTCTCGCCCGCAGGGGTTTTGGCGCAAGCCCGCGCCGGTGTTTCACAGTGGCATGAGGGTGCGTTTCACGACCAGGCTTTTGTCCCGGCGCCATTGTCCTTGCCGCCGGGCTATGGACCACCGCACATCCGACTTGATAAAGCTCTGCAATTTTTGATTGGAGATGTCTTGTGAGCCTGAATTTCACCCCTGCTCACCCGTCTGACGCCACAGAAATCAGTGCGATTTTGGAGGAATGGTATCTCGAGAATAGTTGGGTCCCGCCGGTGCATGATAAGCAGGAGCGCGCAGACTATGGCCGTGTTTTGCTGTCTTACTGCGAGGTGACTCTGTTACACTGGCGGGGGCAGTGCGTTGGATTTTTTGCTCTGGAAGGGGATATCGTTCAATCGCTTTATATTCGGTCTGAATTTCAAAGGAGAGGCTTCGGGCGCGCCGCCATGCGCCATGCGCAATCGCAAAGAGAGGCGCTTCGGCTTTGGGTGTTTCAACGGGACCGCAGAGCGCAGAGTTTTTATCGCAGCCTGGGCTTTCAGGTGGTCGAGACCAGCGATGGGCAGGACAATGATTACAACCTGCCGGAAATGATGCTGATTTGGAGGCGGACCGATGAGTGAAAACCGCAAGGCGCCATTGGTTGTGGAGCTGCCGGCATCGAGGGAAGATGTCACCCCAGAAACGGCCCCGGCCATCCCCGAAGTGGGTCCAGGAGCGGCGCAAAGCTCTACCGGATTTCAGGCGACAACTTTGATGCTCGGCAGACGCCCCGGCCGCGCGCTGCGCTGGGCGTTTGGGTTTTTCAGCGCTTTTGTGGTGATGAGTATTTGCTTGGCAATTTGGGAATTTTTGACCGGGCTGGTGATGCGCTTTCCCGCCCTGGGATGGCTGGCCGTTGCCCTACTGGCCTGCGCCTGTTTTGCGAGCTTTTGCGTGGCGGGCAAGGAAATCCTGGCTTTGCGCCGATTGGCGCGGCTTGATCACATTCAACAGCGGGCCAAGGATGCGCGCGCCTCTGGCCTGCTGCCTCAGGCGCAGTCTGTCTGTGCCGAGCTCGAGGCGCTCTACCGTGACCGGGCGGAGCTGCGGTGGCAGGCGGCGCGGTTTGCAGAGCAAAAACCAGACATATTTGATGCCGATGGGATGATGGAGGCGGCAGAGCGCGCGCTGCTGTCCCCATTGGACCGTATGGCCGAACACACTGTCGAGGCCGCAGCCCGGCAGGTGACGACCCTCACCGCCCTGATGCCGCTGGCTGTGGTCGATGTGATTGCAACCTTGGTCACGAATCTGCGTATGATCCGCAAGATCGCTGAAATATATGGCGGCCGGTCCGGATTTTTTGGCAGTTGGCGTTTGACACGTCTGGTCTTGGCCCATGTGATTGCAACGGGAGCCGTGGCGATTGGCGATGATCTCATCGGCACGGTGGCCGGCGGATCGGTTTTGGCCAAGTTCTCCAGAAAATTTGGCGAAGGTGTCATCAATGGTGCACTGACCGCGCGGGTGGGTGTCGCGGCCATGCAGCTGTGCCGCCCCTTTTCCTTTCAGGACGGTGCATCTCCCAGTGTCACCGGCATCATGAAGCGCGCGCTCTTGGGCGTTTTCGTTTCGGATCGGAGGCGCTGACGGGTTTTTGCGCAATTTTCAACCCTGCGGCAAACTCTCTACGTCAAGCCAGTTGTGCAGCGGCACAGAGGGGCCTATAACCAGCGCGAGATGGAACGGATATTGATCATTCTACGAATTATATCCCCGGCACTGTGACAATGCAGCTGCCGGGCCAAAGGCGTTGGAGACCACCGCGCCGCCTTTCCCCAGTTTATAAAAGATGAGACGAGATATGTCCGAGCAAACTACAGATTACAAAGACACCCTCAATCTGCCTAAGACAGATTTTCCCATGCGTGCTGGCCTGCCAAAGCGCGAACCTGAATGGCTGGCCCGTTGGGAAGAGATTGGCATCTATGACCGGTTGCGGGAGAAAACAGGGCGTGAGAGCTTTACCCTCCATGACGGGCCGCCCTATGCCAATGGCAATCTGCACATTGGTCATGCGCTCAATAAGATCCTCAAAGATATGGTGGTGCGCTCGCAGCAAATGATGGGCAAAGATGCGCGCTATATCCCAGGTTGGGATTGTCACGGGCTGCCGATTGAGTGGAAAATAGAGGAAAAATACCGCAAAAAGGGCCGAGACAAAGATGCGGTTCCTGTGATCGAATTTCGCCAGGAATGCCGCGAATTTGCCGCCGGTTGGGTGGATATCCAGCGCGATGAATTCAAGCGACTGGGCATCACCGGCAAATGGGAAAATCCCTATTTGACTATGGATTTTCATGCGGAACGGGTGATTGCGGCGGAATTTCAAAAATTCTTGATGAATGGGACACTTTATCAAGGGTCAAAACCTGTCATGTGGTCGCCGGTTGAGAAAACAGCCCTTGCTGAAGCTGAGGTTGAATATCACGATAAAGAAAGCTTCACCGTTTGGGTGAAATTTCAAGTGGTTGGCACGGGTGATGCGACATTAGACAGTGCCAAAGTTGTGATATGGACCACGACTCCTTGGACCATTCCGTCGAATAAGGCGGTGGTCTATGGCGCGGGAATTTCCTACGGGCTTTATGAGGTGATCGGCCGGCCTGAGCAATGTTGGGCTCGGATCGGTGAGCGGTTTATTCTATCAGATGCTTTGGCCGAAGATGTCATGGGCCGCGCGCGTCTTGATCGGTCAATGTATCGCCGGTTGTGTGACATCACCGCCGAGGATTTGGCGAAGATCCAGCTGCTCCATCCTCTGCACGGTGTTGAAGGCGGTGCGGGCGAATGGGATGATATCCGCGACTTCCGCGCGGCTGATTTTGTCACCGACACGGAAGGCACGGGATTTGTGCACTGTGCGCCCTCGCACGGTATGGAGGAGTTTGAGCTCTATCGCGACCTGGGCATGTTGGAGCAAGTCATCACCTATAACGTGATGGAAGATGGGCGTTTCCGCGCTGATTTGCCATTCTTTGGCGGCAAGGCAATCCTTAAGCCCAACGGCAAAGAGGGCAATGCCAATGAGGCGATCATTGACAAGCTGGCCGAAGTGGGCGGCTTGCTTGCGCGTGGAAAAATCAAGCACAGCTATCCACACAGCTGGCGCTCTAAGGCACCCGTGATCTATCGCAACACGCCGCAATGGTTTGCTGCCGTCGACAAGCCGGTCAATGATGGGCAAGACACCTATGGCAAGACCATCCGCGCGCGCGCGCTGACCTCCATTGATGAGCTTGTCACTTGGACTCCGCCAACCGGGCGCAATCGATTGTATTCCATGATCGAGGCACGGCCCGATTGGGTTTTGTCGCGCCAGCGCGCCTGGGGCGTGCCTTTGACCTGTTTTACCAAAAACGGCAGCCTGCCCACGGATGACGATTTTCTGCTGCGCAATGAGGAGGTCAACGCGCGCATATTGGAGGCTTTTGAGGCCGAGGGCGCGGATGCCTGGTATCAAGAGGGCGCAAAAGAGCGCTTCTTGGGCGGTATCGTGGCACCTGAAGACTTCACGCAGGTGTTCGACATCCTGGACGTTTGGTTTGACAGCGGATCCACGCATGCATTTGTATTGCGCGACCGGGCCGATGGGTCCGACGATGGTTTGGCCGATCTTTATCTTGAAGGCACAGACCAGCATCGCGGATGGTTCCATTCCTCAATGCTGCAATCTTGTGGCACCCAGGGCCGCGCGCCCTATCGGGGCGTGCTGACCCATGGGTTCACGTTGGACGAAAAGGGCATGAAGATGTCCAAATCCATTGGCAATACCGTTTCGCCCGAAGATGTGACCCGGCAATATGGCGCGGATATCTTGCGTTTGTGGGTGGCGCAATCCGATTACACCAGTGATCTTAGGATTGGTCCGGAGATCCTAAAAGGCGTCGCCGACAGCTATCGCCGGCTGCGCAATACAATGCGGTTTATGCTGGGCTCTCTGGCGGATTTCACCCCGGCAGATCAGGTGGCGCCCGAGGCAATGCCCGAGCTGGAGCAATGGGTTTTGCACCGTTTGGCGCAATTGGATACCACCGTGCGAGACGGTTATGCGGCCTATGATTTCCAAGGCGTTTTCCAGGCCCTGTTCCAATTTGCAACCGTGGATCTGTCGTCATTTTACTTCGACATTCGCAAAGACGTGCTCTACTGCGATGGCGATACAGCAGAACGCCGCGCGGCTCGGACGGTTTTGGATATCCTCTACCACCGTTTGACAACTTGGCTGGCGCCGGTTCTGACCTTCACGATGGAGGAGGTTTGGCTGGAACGTCACCCAGAGGAGGGCAGTTCGGTGCATTTGCAAGACATGCCACAGACCCCATCCAGCTGGTCCAATCCAGATTTGGCCGAGAAATGGTCCAGCATCCGCAAGGTGCGCCGTGTGGTGACGGGGGCGCTGGAAGTGGAGCGGCGTGAAAAGAACATCGGCTCGAGCCTTGAGGCCGCACCGGTCGTCTATGTATCGGCAGATGTGGCGGAGCGGTTGAAATCTGTGAGTTTTGCAGATCTGTGCATCACATCTGGCATTGAAATTTCGACCGAGGCGGCGCCAGAGGCCGCTTTCACCTTGGACGATACAGAGGGGGTGGCGGTGTCCTTTGTGAAGGCCAGCGGAGAAAAATGCCAGCGGTGTTGGAAAATCTTGCCCGATGTGGGGCAGCACAGTCATGCCGGTGTCTGCGGGCGCTGTGATGCGGCGCTGCGCTAGGTCGCTATGTGATCGTGCGGCGGGGCGCCCTGCGCCCCCCGCTGTCCTTTATATTGTGAGGGCGTTGTGACTGGGCTGGTGTTTGGTTCGGTGGTATTGGCCGCTTTTCTGCATGCCGGCTGGAATGCTTTGATCAAAACAGGGCAGAACAAGCAATCGGGCATGTTGCTTTTGACCTTGGCTCATGCCTTCTTTGGCCTTTGCATTCTCCCCTTTGTTTCGCTGCCGCAGGGCGAGGCATGGCTCTGGCTCATCGCCTCGGGCCTTATTCACATGTTTTACCAACTCTTCTTAGGCCTTGCCTATGATCGCGGCGATTTAAGCCGGGTCTATCCCATTGCCCGCGGGGCAGCACCGATGATCGTTTTGATCATCAGCCTGTCATTCGGCATTGATCCGCTCCGCGGTTTGGATCTTCTGGGGATATCGGTTTTGGGTCTGGGGATTGTCCTGATGGCGCGTGGGGTGTTCAGCTCGGGCGAGGATCGCAGGCTGATTCCGCTGGCCCTTGGATCTGCGGCCGCGACGGCGGGTTATTCATTGGTGGATGGGCTGGGCGCGCGGGTGATGGGGGATGCGCTGGCCTATGTTTCTTGGTTGCTGATTTTCTCTGCGGTGTTTTACACGCCGGTTATCTTGGCGTTGCGTGGTCCTTCGGTTCTTCCGCGCGGGGGGGCGCAGATTGCGCTTGGGCTTTTGGCCGGGCTGGCCTCGTTTACGGCCTATGCGCTTGTGGTTTGGGCGATGACAAGAGCGCCCATTGCCTTGGTCACCGCTTTGCGTGAAAGCTCCATTCTCTTTGCGATGCTCTTCGGCTGGTTGTTCTTTCGCGACACTATGGGGCCGAGCAAAATATGGGCCGGTCTGGTGATTGTCGCGGGTGTCATTCTTACCCGTCTCTAAGGTTTTGCAGTGATTTGCTGGGCGATGCCGGCAAAGAGAAGATAGGCCGAACAGCTCACCAAGCCGAGGTTGGCCAAATAAACTTCGGTAAAGTTGCCCCAAGCGGCCCAGGCGGCAAAGCCCACCCAGGCCAAAGCAATGGGCAGGGTCAGAGGCCGCCAGCGCTCCGTGCGCACGGGATGGACAAATTTAAGCGGCAGGAACATCGAAATGGCCAGAAGCGCCACCGCCGCAAGAATGACCCAATGGTTGGGCTCGGTGGCAAAGATCACGATCACCGCCATATTCCAAGCGCCGGGAAAGCCCTGAAAGGAGTTGTCCTTGGTCTTCATGCGCTGATCGGCAAAATACATCGCACTGGCGAAAGTGATGACAATGATCGCCACCCATCCGGACCAACCGGCCAGCAAGCCACTGGCAAATAACGCATAGGCCGGAATAAATACATAGGTCAGATAATCGATGATTAAATCGAGCAGCACCCCATCAAACAGTGGCGCATTGATTTTGACGTCATAGCGGCGGGCTAAGGGACCATCGATCCCATCGACGAAAAACGCCACCACGAGCCAGACAAACATCATGTCCCATTTTTCATTGACCGCTTCCAGCAGTGCCAGCATGGCAAACACAGCACCGGTTGCAGTCAGCAAGTGAACCGCCAAGGCTTTTAATCGAATATCCATGTGCCCATATAGGCGCAATTCGCAGCCCGTGGCAATCAAGCTTTGGGATGGGCAGCGTTGTAAATTTCCATCAAGCGTGCGGTGTCCACCGCTGTATAGGTTTGGGTGGTCGACAGCGAGGCATGGCCGAGCAGCTCTTGGATGGTGCGCAGATCGCCCCCCGCGCTGAGCAGATGAGTGGCAAAGGAGTGGCGCATGGCGTGGGGTGTGGCGCTGGCTGGCAGACCCAATTGCATCCGAGCCATGCGCATGGATTTTTGAACCAATCCGGGCCGCAATGGGCCGCCGCGTTTTCCTCGAAAGATTGGATCTTTTGCTCCGATATGAAAAGGACAGAGCGCCACATATCGTGTGACTGCGGCACGGGCCACGGGTAAGACAGGCACCAAACGCTGCTTGCCGCCTTTGCCCGTGATGCGCAAGACATCGGGCAAGGGATGATCGGATCCGGTTAATCCGAGGGCCTCAGATATTCGCAGGCCGCAGCCATACAGCAGGGTTAAAACGGCAGCATCGCGGGCGGCGATCCAATCCTCTTGGGCCTGCAACTCGACGGCCTCAATCATGTGATGGGCGGCATCTTCGGCCAGAGGGCGGGGCAGTTTGCGTTCAAATTTTGGCGCCCGCGCCAATAAAACGGCCGTCGGTTCAAGCGCGTGGCGCTCGGCCAGCCAACGAAAGAAGGTTTTCACCGCAGAGAGCGCGCGCGCCAAACTTCGGCTGCTCACCCCGCGGCTGCGCTCATGGGCCATCCACGCGCGCATGTCGCGGGTGGCAATAGCGGCCAGAGAGGACAGCCCCTGCCGACCGCCGCGATGGTGGGCCATGAAGGCGGTAAACCCGGCCACATCGGTTGCATAGGCGTTGAGGGTGTTATCGGCCGCAGATTTCAAAGCGCGTTCGTGAGACAGCCAATGCTCCATGGCGTCGCGAATGGCCGGTGATATCAATGTGAGGTCAGACCTCTGTGACATCATCGCCTCCTATGCCAGCCACCGGCGCAGGGCGCGCTCAAAGATCGTTGCGAAAAATGTCAGCAAGTCTGTGCCCTGGGCGGGGGAGAATTGCTCGGCATCTTTGGCGGCAAGAACCAAAAGGCCGGGCAGGGTGCCTGCGCCAAAATCAAGCTGCAAACAGGCTTCAGACCCCACCGGCCCGATGGCCTCGGGATAGACAAAACCATCCTGATGGGTGACAGTGCGCAGGGTTACCTTTGCCTCCAAATTTTGGGACAGGTAATGGGCGACGAAGCCCAACGGGGCGGGTTTCACAACAGGGCCCAGCGCCGCGAGATTTGGATCGGGACTTTGATTTTGCGTTTCCAGAATCAAACAGGCGTAGTCGATCCGCAAGATGTCGACCATCTCTGCGCCAATCATGGTCAAGAACCCGCCAAAATCGGTTGGCTCCATGATTTTTAATAAGGCGCGATGGATTTGTTGCGTGCCGGCGAGATTGTCGTAAGCGGCTGCAATCACAGAGCGGTTGGTCTCTTCCAGCCGGCCCAATTGCGCCTCAAGCCGTTGCATGGCCACGCTGCGCAAGTCGACGATGTTTTGACCGAGGGTCTCATCATGGGCCGCCAACAGCGCCCGCATCACATCCGGGGCGTCAAGAACGATTCTTGGATTCTTGGTGATGATATCACGTAAGATGTCTTCGGCTTGCGCTGCGGTTTGCGGTGTCATGGCGGTCCCAGTCACTGAGGCGATGGCTGTCCCATATGGGATGGGACAGGTTTACCATAGGTTAGAGAATCTTCTGACCAGTTTTTGCCCAATCGGACATAAATTGCTCTAACCCTTTATCGGTCAAAGGATGATTGGCCAAAGATTTGATCACATTTGGCGGCGCTGTAATCACATCTGCCCCAATCAAGGCCGATTGAGTGACGTGGTTCACTGTGCGAATTGAGGCGGCCAAAATCTGCGTCTCAAACCCAAAATTGTCGTAAATTTGGCGGATATCTGCGATTAAATCCATTCCGTCGATGTTGACGTCATCCAGGCGGCCGATGAAGGGGCTGATGAAGGTTGCCCCGGCCTTGGCGGCCAAAAGCGCTTGGTTGGCGCTAAAGCAGAGGGTGACATTTACCATTTTCCCTTCGCTCGACAGGGTCTTACAAGCTTTGAGCCCGTCCCATGTCAGCGGCAGTTTGACCGTGATGTTCGGCGCAATTTCCGCCAGCTTCCGCCCTTCGGCGATCATATCGTCCGACTTGGTCGCCACGACTTCTGCGCTGACCGGCCCGGAGACCAATTCGCAAATTTCGCGTGTCACTTCAATGATATCACGGCCGGATTTCAAGATCAAAGAGGGGTTGGTTGTCACCCCATCAACCATGCCCAAATCGTTCAATTCGGCAATCGCGTCTATTTCAGCAGTATCAACAAAAAATTTCATGGCGTATGTCCTTGATAGGTTGGCCTTCGTTGGGGCAAGCTTTATCGGAGTTTTTAGGGTACTAAAAGCCCTGCAGTTAAGGAAATGCCGTGGCAGAGCCCCAATTCTTTCATCAAGGTGATTTGGTCGCCGTCCTGACCAGCCAACCGCTGGATCGGCTGCTCGATTATAAGGCACCGGAAGGTGGATGCTGGCAGGGGGCCTTTGTTGAGGTGCCTTTGGGGCCGCGAAAGGTCTTGGGTGTCGTCTGGCGGGCTGGCACGGGGGGCTATGACGCCGCTAAGATCCGCGCAGTGATCCGCGTGCTTGATGTGGCGCCCATGCAACACAGTATGGCAGAATTCCTGCGCCGGGTTTCGGACTATACGCTTACGCCGATGTCAAAAATGTTGCGCTTGGCCACGCGCGCGCCGGGCCTGGGTGATCCGCCCTCGATGCGGCAGGTTTACCGTTTGGGGGCGCAGACCGAGGTCCGCATGACTGACGCGCGGCAAAAAGTGCTCGCAGTTTTGGAGGAATTTGCCGAGCTGAGCTTCACGCTGAAGGAATTATGCGAGGCGGCCGGTGTGACCGCTTCGGTGGTCAAAGGCCTGGTGAAACTGGGGGCGGTCGCGGAGGTGGCCACGCCACAAGACATGCCTTTTGCGCATTTGAACCCAAGCCTGCCCGGCAAGAGCCTGTCGGAAGATCAAGCTCATGCGGTTGCGCAATTGCAGGCCAATGCCGCCGGCTACCGCACCACGCTTTTGAAAGGTGTCACGGGATCGGGCAAAACTGAGGTCTATTTGGAGGCGGTGGCCAATTGCCTCAAACAGGGGCGACAGGCTCTGGTGTTATTGCCTGAAATTGCTTTGACAGCAGAATTCTTGACCCGGGTGGAGGCCCGCTTTGGCGCCCGCCCGGCAGAATGGCATTCAGGCGTGACCATGACGGAGCGGCGGCGCACCTGGAAAATGGTGGGGCAGGGTCATGCGCAAATGGTGGTGGGCGCGCGGTCGGCTTTGTTTTTGCCGTTTCAAGATTTGGGACTGATCGTCGTCGATGAGGAACATGACAGCAGCTATAAACAAGAGGACGGTGTTCTTTACAACGCGCGCGACATGGCTGTGCTGCGCGGGTCTTTGGTGGGCGGGCAGGTGGTGCTGGCCAGCGCAACGCCCAGTCTTGAAAGTTGGGCCAATGTTGAGGCGGGAAAATATAAGAAAATCGAGCTGAAAAGCCGCTTTGGCGCGTCAGTTTTGCCTGAGATGATGGCGATTGATATGCGCCAAGAAACTTTGCCCGCAGATCGTTGGATATCCCCCCGCCTGCAAAAGATGGTTGAGGCCCGCATTCAGGCTGGGGAGCAATCCTTGCTCTTTATCAATCGCCGTGGCTATGCGCCCATCACCCTCTGCCGGGCCTGTGGCAATCAAGTGGGCTGCGATCATTGCGACGCGCGGATGGTCGAGCATCGCTTTCTCAAGCGGTTAATGTGTCACCAATGTGGCGAAAGCAAGCCAGTGCCAAAAATTTGCCCAAGTTGCGCGGTGGAGGACCGTTTGGCTGTGGTCGGGCCGGGGGTGGAGCGATTGGCTGAGGAGGCCACCGCGCTTTTTCCTGAGGCGAAAGTCGCGGTTCTCTCGTCTGATTTGTTTGGCTCAGCGCGCGCGCTGAAGGAGCAGATCGCCAAACTTGCGGCCGGGGAGGTCGATGTGATCATTGGCACGCAACTGGTTGCCAAAGGGCATAATTTTCCAAAGTTAACCTTGGTTGGCGTCATTGATGCAGATTTGGGGCTACAAGGTTCGGATTTACGGGCCGCAGAACGTACCTTTCAGCTCATGCGCCAAGTGGCCGGCCGCGCTGGACGGTCCGATAGGCGCGGCGTGGCGGCGTTGCAAACCCATCAGCCAGAGCATCCGGTGATCCGCGCTATTTTGGACGGGGATGAGGAGGCCTTTTGGAGCGCCGAAGCGCAGGTCCGCGCCCAAGCCGGTGTGCCGCCCTATGGCCGCTTGGTCGGGGTTGTCCTATCGTCACCCGATGCCCAGGAGGCCTTTGAAGTGGGGCAGGCTATGGCGCGCAATTGTCAGCCTTTGACCGAGATCGGTGCACAGATTTTTGGACCGGCCCCAGCGCCAATTGCCCGCATCCGTGGGCGCCACAGGGTCCGGCTCTTAATTAAGGCAGAAAAAAACGCTCCCATTCAAGCGGCTTTGAGCGCTTGGACCGCCCTTTTCAAATTGCCAAATTCCCTCCGCTTGTCGATTGATATTGATCCGCAGAGTTTTTATTGACGCCTGGCTATTGTGCTGCAATGCCGCCCAGACCGGGATCGGCAAGCTCCACGATATCGAACATGATCCGATTGAGCTCAAAGTCCTTTGGCGTATAGATGCGCGCGACGCCCATGGCGCGCAGCTTTTGTGCATCCTCATCAGGAATAATCCCGCCCACGATCACAGGAATATGGTTCAGCTCAGCCAGGCGCAGCTTGGCCATCAACTCTTGCATTAGGGGCATATGCGAGCCGGAGAGAATAGACAGGCCAATCACATGCACCGCGCCGTCGCGCGCGGCTGTGATGATTTCGTCTGGAGTGAGGCGGATGCCTTCGTAAGAAATCTCCATCCCGCAATCGCGGGCGCGGGTGGCGATTTGCTCGGCGCCGTTGGAATGCCCATCCAGACCCGGTTTTCCCATCAAAAATGTAAGCTTGCGTCCCAACCGATCACTGACCGCCGCGACTTGATCGCGAATGTCATCTAAGCCTTCGGTGCGGTTGGACGGGGTGCTGCTGACGCCGGTCGGGCCTCTATATTGACCGAAGGCTTCGCGCAGCACGTCGCCCCATTCGCCCGTGGTTACCCCGGCTTTCGCGGCGGCAATAGAGGGCGGCATGATATTGCGGCCATCCAGCGCCGCTGTGCGCAGATCTCGAAGGGCGTCCGTCACCGCCTGCGCATTTCGCTCATCGCGCCAGCGGGTGAGCCGCGCGATTTGCTCGGCTTCGTTCTTGGGGTCCACGGTCATGATCGCATCATCGCCAGCGGTGAGCGGGCTGGCCTCGCCGTTTTGATAGGCATTGACGCCGACCACAGTCATTTCTCCGCTCTCAATCTGCCCAATGCGGGCGGCATTGGACTCAACCAACCGCGATTTCATATATTCGATTGCGTCAACCGCGCCCCCCATGGAATCGATCAGCGCCAGCTCGGCCCGTGCACCATCCTTGAGGGCAGAGACTTTGCGCTCTACGGCGGGGTTTTCGTCAAACAGATCCTCATATTCCAATAGATCGGTTTCAAAGGCCATAATTTGTTGCATCCGCAGCGACCATTGCTGATCCCAAGGGCGCGGCAGGCCCAAGGCCTCATTCCAAGCGGGCAATTGCACGGCCCGGGCGCGGGCTTTTTTGGATAGGGTGACGGCCAGCATTTCGATCAAGATGCGATAGACGTTGTTTTCCGGCTGTTGTTCGGTCAATCCCAGAGAGTTGACCTGCACGCCATAGCGAAAACGCCGCATCTTCGGATCGCTGACCCCATAGCGGTCGCGGCAGATCTCATCCCATAGATCAACAAAAGCGCGCATCTTGCACATTTCAGTGACAAAGCGGATGCCGGCGTTCACGAAAAAGCTGATCCGCCCAACCATTTGGCCAAAATGTTCCTCGGGCACTTTGCCTTTGAGATCATCCAAAACCGCCGTGGCTGTGGCGAGGGCAAAGGCCAGCTCTTGCTCCGGTGTCGCGCCGGCCTCTTGGAGATGGTAAGAGCAGACGTTCATCGGGTTCCATTTGGGCAGATGCGCGCGCGTGTAGGCCGCGATGTCGGTGATCATCCGTAGGGAGGGTTTCGGCGGGCAGATATAGGTGCCTCGGCTTAAATATTCCTTGATTATATCGTTTTGCACCGTGCCTTGCAGGGCGCTGATATCAGCGCCTTGCTCATCGGCTGCGGCAATATAGAGCGCCAGCAGCCAAGGCGCTGTGGCATTTATGGTCATGGAGGTGTTCATCTGATCCAGTGGGATGTCGGCAAAGAGCGTGCGCATATCCCCCAAATGGCTGATGGGAACGCCCACTTTACCCACTTCTCCGCGCGCTAAAATATGATCGCTGTCATAGCCGGTTTGCGTCGGCAGATCAAAAGCCACGGACAGGCCCGTTTGTCCTTTGGCGAGATTAGAGCGATACAGTGCATTTGAAGCCTCGGCCGTTGAATGGCCTGCATAGGTTCGAAACAACCAGGGACGATCTTTTTGCACTTGGGTCATGACGGGCCTCTTAATTTTGAGTGCGAAATATAATTGCGCATTTACACTTAATGGCGGAATATTCCCACCCTGTCAATTCGCTGCAACGCGGCAATTTTCCCATCTGGCGCAGATCTGCCATTTCAGGCAGATTGTCGGAATGTTTGAGACAGTTGAGCTCCCGATGTGGTTTGTGGTGATCGCGGCGGTTTTCGCTGCGATTGCTGCTTTGGAGCGGGCTTTGATCCCCTCTGTGCGATGGTTTTTCCGGCGCAGAATGCAGCGCGTGGTCAGCCGCTTAAATGCGCGTTTGGACCGCCCGATTGAACCGTTTAAACTGGCCCGACGCCACGATATGATTCAAAGATTGCTCTATCATCCCGATGTGATGCAGGCGGTCAATGATCATGCCCGCAAGGAGGGCATTCCTGAGAATGTTGCTTTTCAGGAGGCACAGAAATACGCGCGAGAAATCGTGCCATCCTTCAGTGCGACGGTCTATTTCACCGTCGCCAGCACCATTGCCCGCTTTCTCAGCGAGACGCTCTACCGGGTGCGCATTGGGCGTTTTGAGGATGTCCTGAGCGGCTTGGATCCTAAGGCAACTGTGGTGTTTGTCATGAACCATCGTTCAAATATGGATTATGTTCTGGTGACCTATCTGGCCTCGCAGCGCTCTGCCTTGTCTTATGCGGTGGGCGAATGGGCGCGGATCTGGCCGATCAGCCTGCTCATTCGTGCGATGGGCGCGTTTTTCATTCGTCGCAAGTCGCGGGGGTTGCTTTATCGGCGGGTTCTGGCCCGCTATGTCCAGATGGCAACGCAAGGCGGGGTCACGCAAGCGGTGTTTCCCGAGGGTGGCTTGTCATTGGATGGGCGTTTGGCACCGCCGCGTTTGGGGTTTTTGAATTATGTGATCTCAGGTTGGGAACCACAGGGCCGGGACGTCATATTCGTGCCTGTCTCGATCAATTACGATCGGGTCTTGGAGGATTACATTCTGCTTGCTGCTGGCAAGCGCGGTCAAAGGCGTTTTGGTGCGAATATCTCAGTGATCGCGCGTTTCCTGGCGCAGCAATGTTGGCTTTGGCTCACGGGCCGCTATCGGCGCTTTGGTTATGCGGCGGTCCATTTTGGCACGCCGGTGAGCCTGGCTGCGTTTCACAAACGATCGGGGGCGATCTCCTCTCCTGGTCTTGCGCGCGAGATCATGGCGCAGGTGGAGGCCGGGATCCCTGTTTTGCCTGTCCCGCTCATTTCATTGATATTGCTAAATAAAGCGCCGATCAGGGCGCTGGAGCTTGATGCCGCATTTGCGAAGGTCATGCAGGCCGTTGAGCCGGAGTATGTGCAAGCCACTCCACAGGCCTGGGCCGAGGCGGCGGAAGCGGGCGTGCTGAATTTGATGCAGCGAAAGCTGATTGTGCATGATGCGGGGCGCTATGTCCTTACCGAGAAGGGCAAATCTGTTCTGCCCTATTATGCCGCCAGCCTGTCCCATCTGCCAAAAAATTTGATAAAGTAATTAAATTACAAATTAACGTAAAAATTGGTTGCAATATTGCGTGATGGATTTTACCCATTGGGGTGCAGGATGATTCTGCATCGCAGCAATATCGTAAGGGGCCTCTCATGCCATTGGATTCAAACTCACCCTTGACCGCCTACATCGCGGAGAAAAAAGACCTCTATGAAATGGGCGAAATGCCGCCCTTGGGTCATGTGCCGAAACAAATGTACGGCTGGGCCATTCGGAGGGAGCGTCATGGTGAGCCCGATACGGCCATGTTGCAAGAGGTTTTGGATGTGCCAGAATTGGACAACTATGATGTTTTGGTCTTGGTGATGGCAGCGGGTATTAACTATAACGGTGTTTGGGCGGCTTTGGGTGTCCCGATCAGCCCCTTTGATAGCCACAAGCAACCCTATCATGTCGCGGGATCTGATGCGTCGGGCATCGTCTGGGCCGTGGGATCAAAAGTCACCCGTTGGAAAGTGGGCGATGAGGTTGTGGTGCATTGCAATCAAGATGATGGGGATGACGAGGAATGCAATGGGGGGGATCCCATGTATTCGACCTCACAGCGCATCTGGGGCTATGAAACCCCCGACGGCTCATTCAGCCAATTTACCCGGGTTCAAAGCCAGCAATTGATGCCGCGTCCAAAGCATCAAACCTGGGAAGAAAGCGCCTGCTACACGCTGACCCTGGCCACGGCCTACCGAATGCTCTTTGGCCATGCGCCCCATGAGCTGAAACCGGGGCAAAATGTATTGATTTGGGGGGCATCGGGCGGTTTGGGCTCTTATGCCGTGCAACTGGCCAATGTGGTGGGCGCCAATGCCATTGGCGTGATCAGTGATGAAAGCAAACGTGAGTTTGTCATAGGGCTCGGCGCAAAAGGTGTCATCAACCGGCGTGAATTCAATTGCTGGGGACAGATGCCGAAGGTGAACACCCCGGAATACGCCACTTGGTTCAAAGAGGCCCGCAAGTTTGGCGCCGCGATTTGGGACATCACAGGTAAGGGAAACAACCCCGATCTGGTGTTTGAGCATCCTGGCGAAAGTACCTTTGCTGTCTCAACCTTCGTGTGCAAAAAGGGCGGAATGGTTGTGATCTGCGCCGGCACCACCGGTTACAATTTGACCCTTGATGTGCGCTATATGTGGATGCATCAAAAGCGCCTTCAGGGCTCGCATTTTGCCAACCTCAAGCAGGCGGCTGCCGCCAATCGCCTGATGTGTGAAGATAAACTTAACCCGTGCTTGTCTGAAACTTTTGATTGGGACGACCTGCCTGAGGCGCATATGAAAATGCGCCGTAATGCACATCTTCCGGGCAATATGTCTGTATTGGTGCAAGCGCCCCGCCGTGGCCTGCGCACGATTGAAGAGACGCTCGCAGTTGCGCGGTAAACGACCCTCCGGGAGCAACTAATTTGCTCCCGGCACCCGGCGGCGCGCAATAGCTCTGGCCCCATGGCAAGCCATTGGCTAAACAAAGGCATGTCACAGACCCCAATTTCCTATTCCGAAGATCAGGCCCAGGCCTATGATACCATCAGCGACATTCTGCGCTCTGCGGGCGTGGATCTGGCCAATGGGATCGTCACCCCGCCGCGGGCGGGTCAAGACAGCATTGCCGCTGTCATTGGCAAGGCCGGATCTGGGAAAACTTTGCTCTTGGCGCAATTGTATCACGCGTTGAAAGATGCGGGGTTGAACATCGTGTCGGGAGACTATGAACCCCGGGCGCGCAAAGACCGCCGGACCTTGGCGATTTTGGCCCCCACCAACAAGGCTGCGAGCGTGCTGCGCAATCGGGGCGTGCCAGCGACGACCATCCACCGCATTCTTTACACGCCGATGTATGATCCGGAATATGAGAAAATCGCAGAGTGGCTCGGGGGCAACGGCGACCGGCCAGAGGTGGAGGGGGTCAGTGACCTTGCCTTAGACCGGGCATTGAGTTTCTTTTCCTCCAATGCCTCTATTCCGGGCGCCTTGGCGGCTGCGGGACTGCGGGGATCTGATTTCATCACCGGATGGAAACGCCGCGAAGAGCCCTTGGACGTGGGCTTTGTCGATGAAAGCTCCATGCTGGATGCGCAGCAATTGGAAGATCTGAAAGAGATTTTTCCCACATTGATTCTCTTCGGCGACCCGGCGCAATTGGCGCCGGTGAACCAATCCGGGGCGATGGTGTTTGATGCTTTGCCTGAGGAGCGCCGCTTGGTGCTCAGCCGCGTCCATCGCCAGAGGCAAGACAATCCGATCTTAGATCTGGCCCATGCTTTGGGCGATCCCTCGTTGCAGTTTTCAGATTTTGAGCAAATGGTGCGGGACGCGTCGATGCGCGACGATCGGGTGGTGATCGGCCAAAGGGTTGAAGCGGACCTCATGGCGCGCTCGCCTGTTCTGGTGTGGCGCAACGTGACACGGATCAAGCTCATTCAAGCCTTCCGCGGCGCCTATCAAGCCCCAATGGAAGAGCTCTTGCCCGGCGAGCCATTGATTTGTGATGGTATTGAGCTTCCTTTAAAGCACCGCAAAAAGCGGTTGGACTTAGAGGCGCGGGGTTTGATCAAAGGGGCGCAGGTGGTCTATCTTGGGCCTGGCCGTAAACCTGGATTTTCGCGCCTGCATGTCATCGGCGCCGAACAGCCGCAGCTGAGCGCCGCCAGTATCGTCAAGATTGAAATGCCCGATGAGGAAGAACCCTTCATTCCCTTTGCCGCCCGCATGGGGGCCACCTTTCTGCATGGGGCCGCGGTGACCATTCATAAGGCCCAGGGCTCGCAATGGGACACGGTGCAGGTCTTTGCTCCCGATATTTTCGTGGCCGCCCGGATGAACCGAACAGAGGCGGGCACCCAGCTTTGGAAGCGATTGGCCTATGTGGCGATCACCCGCGCCGAAAACCGGCTCATTTGGGTTGTGCGCAACCGGCTGGCGCGGCCAACTGATGCGTTGACGGTCGATGACTTGACCGAAGCGGTGCCGAGTTTTGAGCTGACGATGGAGCCGATTGAAGAGCAAAAAGACGGTGCATTCTGAATGCAAGGCGTGGCGGGCCCACCAGAACAACCGTGTTGGTACTGAATTCCCGAGGACCTGTATGTACAGGTGGGCGCCAGGTAAAAGAACCAAGATTCAATCAGAGCCAGCTCCCTCGGATTGCGTATGGCCACTGGAATTTGACCGCTTACGAGAAGGGCAGAACCCGCCGCTGTTTGAGATAGGCCTTTGCACGCGCTTGCGCAAGGGCTCACTCAACAATCGGTGCCCCGCCGGCTTGGGTAAATGCGGCGATCATCCCCTCCATGCGGCTCAGCCGCTCCTCTGCGCCCGCAGGTGGGATGTAGCTGTGCAATAGTGCCTGCCATTTCGCCGTGGCCCGGGCTTCGGCGGTCAATGCGCCATTCTTTTGCCAAGTGCCAAAATTTGACAGATCCGCATTTACGGGCTCGAGAAAGGCCGTGCTATAATGGCTTAAGGTTTGATCTGTTTCAAAAAAATGGCCGCCCGGAGCCACTTGCCCTATGGCGTCTAGCCCGATGGCGGCTGTGTCTGCGGCCACCGGCTTGCACAGATGCGCGATGGCTTGCAGCGCTTCGATGTCTTGGATGAATTTCTCAAAGCCAAAGGTCAGCCCGCCTTCGAGCCAGCCTGCCGCATGGATGACCATGGTGGCATTGGCTTGAAGACAGCCCCAAAGCGACATGACGGTCTCATGGGTGGCCTGCATATCATTGGTATTGGCAGCCGCTCCTGCGGCTGAACGCCAAGGCAGGCCGATGTGACGGGCCAATTGCCCCGATCCGATCGACATTTGAATATGTTCCGGCGTGCCAAAACTCGGTGCTCCCGATTTCATATCCACGTTGGAGCCAAAGCCTCCATACATCACTGGAGCGCCCGGTTTTGCGAGTTGATTGAGCGTGATGGCGGCCAAAGCCTCGGCATGTTGCAAGGTCAAGGCCCCGGCGATTGTGATTGGAGCCATAGCGCCGGCCAAACAGAACGGCGTGACAATGCACATTTGACCGGCCCGGGCGAAGTCTATCAAAGCCTGCGCCATAGGCCGGTCCAACATGCGCGGGGAGTTGGTATTGATGACCGTGGAGCAATAGGGCGCCTTGGCAAACTCTGCGCCGCTCAGACCCAGGGCGGTTTGGATGATCTCAAAGCATTCCTGCACCTGCTGCCGGCCCCGACCATAGACCGTGATCGCCTTATCTCCCAATCCCATCTGGGTTTGCATCATCGCGTAATGGCGCAAATGCACCGGAACATCTTGCGGTTCAGGCGC
>Ga0209137_1001004_pt1 | contig 27804 bp, 27 predicted proteins | sample SaaInl5LU_22_DNA_FD_184642 | JGI IMG/M metagenome (GOLD analysis project Ga0209137, IMG submission 184642) | Marine microbial communities from expanding oxygen minimum zones in the Saanich Inlet - ESP_105LU_22_DNA (SPAdes) (version 2) | ecosystem: Environmental > Aquatic > Marine > Intertidal...
CGATACCGACATGCAGCCAAAAGACACCAGAACTGATGAGCAGAAAGACGCGCTGCTGGAACTCTTTAAAGAGATTAAGGAGAAACACCCCGACATCAAGGTCTACGGTCACCGCGATTTTGCGAGAAAGGCGTGCCCGTCTTTCGACGCAAAGGCTGAATACGAGGATTTGTGATGCTCACTCCTATCAAGATGCCACCAGGCGTTTTTAAAAACGGCACTGAGTACGACCAGAAAGGTCGGTGGAACAATGCTGACCAGGTACGGTGGTATCAGGGTGAGCTGCAGCCGACCGGGGGGTGGACCCGTGTCGCCACCGGTCAGCTGACCGGCAAACCATCGAGCATCTTTTCCTGGCGCGACAACGACGGCGACAACTACTTTGCCATCGGCACACATCAAAAGCTGTACTACTACAGTGACGGCTCGATCAATGACATCACGCCGTCAGGTTTGATTGAAGGCTACGCCAAAACCGAGCCAGGCGCGGGGTTTGGTGCCGGTCCATTTGACGAAGAAGAATATGACACCGCTAGGACATCGACTTCTTTGTCGTTCCAGGCAACGACCTGGTCACTGGCTGCGTTTGGTGAAATCCTTCTGGCATCATCGACATCAGATGGAAATCTGTATTACTGGAACCCGGCAACAATTCCAACCCAATCTCAAGCTGCTTTGATCAGCAACGCTCCTACAAGCCTTAAAGGAGTCCTGGTTAGTGCGGAGCGTCATGTTTTTGCGTTCGGTGCTGACGGTGACCCTAGAAAGATCGCGTTTTCAGATCGTGAGGATTTCAACACCTGGACGACAGCAGCCGATAACCTGGCAGGTGATCTGCTGCTTGACTCACCAGGCGATATTCTGTGCGGGCGTAAGATCCGCAACCAGATCCTGGTTTGGACAACTGATGACCTGCACACCATTAACTACTTGGGAGCTCCCCTGGTCTACGGTGTACAAAAAGCCGGTGACGCTTGTGGCATCGCCGGTCCAAACGCCGTGGCATCAACACTTGATTTTGCAGTCTGGATGGGGGCAAACGGGTTCTTTATCTATGACGGCTATGTGAAACCATTGGCCTGTGATGTCCATGACTATGTGTTTGGCGACATGAATACATTTCAAAGGGGCCAGGTCACAGCAGCTGTGAACTCACAGTTCAATGAGGTGTGGTTTTTCTACCCTAGTTCTAACAGCGATTATAACGACCGATATGTGATCTATAACTACAGAGAGAACCATTGGTCTATCGGCAACCTGACACGGTCAGCCTGGTCTGACTCTGGTGTCCTGGACTATCCACTTGCAGCTGACCCGGATGGCTACCTCTATCAGCATGAGCAAGGGTACAAAAACGCAGGCATTAGTCGCGTAGGCAACATTTTCGCCGAGACCGGACCTATTGATGTGGCTAACGGTGATCGCAACCTGGTAGTTACACAGCTTGTTCCTAGTGGCTGCGCAAATGTGCCAACTTGCACCCAGGTCAAATTTGAGCTGCAGCAGGCACCACACGCCCCGGCCACAGTAGTTGGACCGTTTACCTTTGGCCGACCTGATGGCACTGCTGATGCAAGGTTCCAGGCCAAGCAGCTGCAGCTGCGCGTAGAAGCCACCGCTGACGAACCATTTCGATTTGGAACATTAAGACTCGATGCACGACCAGGAGGCCGTCGATGATGCTACCTGCACCACCTGAGTGGTTTGACACAGGCTATATGGTTAGGCTCAACAGTGCTTTAGAGGCTGCAGACAGATATAATTTGAAGCGTGGAGCACAAATTGAGTTGTCTAGTGACACTCAACTGGTTCTGACTTCCCCAAACGGGAGTCGGTTTGTTTTGACAGTGGCTGACGATGGAACGCTTTCAGCAACTGCGATATGACAGACATAACCATTGAATGGGCTCGCTGCCAGGACTGGATCCAGGCAGCGGTGAATGAAGCGGAAGGGCTATTTTTAATCGAGGACATAGCATCCGGGGTTGAACAGGGACTTTTTCAGTTCTGGCCGGGCGAGAAATGTGCAGCGATTTCAGAGATAATAACCTTTCCAAGGGCTAAGGCCATGAACATCATATTGGTAGGCGGTGACATGAATGAGCTGCTCAATATGATCCCATCCTGGGAGGCGTTCGCTAAGTACATGCAATGCGATCGCATTACCGGTGGTGGCCGGATTGGTTGGAATAGATTCTTGAAACAGCACGGCTTCAAAGTGGTCGGTAGAGTGGAGAAATTCATATGAGCAAGGGTGGCGGGTCATCTACGACCACATCGCGGAACGAACTAGATCCGTTCATTAAAGATCAGGTACAGAAAAATTTAGACCTGGCAGACACCATTGCTGAAAAACCCTACGAACCCTATACCGGGGAACGCATCGAAGGTTTTTCAGATCCTCAAGCGCAAGCGCAGCAGATGGCCCTGGACCGTGTTAACAACGGTACAATGGGGCAGAGTCAGCTCAACCAGGCACAGCAGTATTTGACTGGCGCGATAGATCGTGGCCCGCAAAACATGAACGCTGCAAGTTATGACCCGGCGATGGCCCAGGCCAATATGCTTGATCGATCACAGATCCAGGACATTGGCGTGAACCCAATTCAAAACGCGCAGCTCTTTGCGCAGCAGACAGCTCTGGGCACGGCTGCACAAGCCAACGCAAACCAGGGACAGCTTGAACGAGCGCAGCAGGCCCAGGTGAATCGTGGTGACATCCGCGAGATGCAGGGTCAGCGCGCTGTAGATTACGCTGCGTCCTACGCCAACCCATATGAGGACCAGGTCGTGAATGCTGCCCTGGGCGACATTGAGTCTGCCAGGAAGCAAGCGATCCAGAAAACCCAGGACCAGGCTATTGGCCAGGGCGCGTTTGGCGGATCCCGTGCAGGCGTGACTGAGGCGTTAACAAACCAAACATATGCTGACCAGGCAGCCCGTACAGCTGCGCAGCTGCGCTCCCAGGGCTTTAACCAGGCCATGACTATGGGTTCCCAGGACGCAAGCAACGCGCAGAACGCGATGGGGCAGAACATGTCAGCTGACCAGGCGGTGACTATGCAAAACGCCGGGTTCGGTCAACAGACCAACCTGACAAACGCAGGCGCGTCTAACAACATGTCGCAGTTCAACGCGAGCGCACAGAACGCCAACAGCCAGTTCAATGCAGGCAACCGTCAGCAAATGGAACTGGCTAACATGGGTGCTGTTAACCAAACTAATGCATCCAATGCAGCTGCTGCCAACCAAAACGCGCAGTTCAATGCGAACCTGGGGCTGCAGAATAACTCCCAGGCGATGCAAGCGCAGCAAACTAACCAGGCGATGGATTACCAAACAATGCTTGCGAATCAGCAAGCAGGTAACCAGTTCAACCTGGCAAATCAGAGCGCGTTGAACCAGGCAGGTGTAACTAACGCCGGGTTCACGCAGCAAGCTAACATGGCAAATCAGCAAGCAGGTCAGAACTATCAGCAGCTGATGATGCAGGGAGCAAACATGCTGCCTGGATTGGGCGCGCAGCAGCGTGCGTTTAGCAACGAAGACATCAACATGCTCAACTCTGTCGGTGGACAGCAGCAGGCGATGGGTCAAATGCAAAGGGATCTCGATTACGCGAATTTTGTTGAAGCGCGTGATGAGGACATCCGCGACCTGGATCTACGGCTCAGAGCTATCGGTCAATCACCGTATGGTTCGTCCCAAACTACTACGCAGCCAGTTAACAGGAACATGGCAGCAGGTGGCCTGGGCGGAGCTCTGGCAGGCGCGCAGCTTGCCGGGATGGTTCCGGCACTCGGTCCTTACGCAGGTGTTGCAGCAGGCATTGGTGGGTTACTAGGAGCATTCGGATAATGAACTGGAATCCATTCGGCTACGATAGCGAAGAGCTAAAACAACTTTACGGCGCGTCGGCTATGAAAATGGCCAACAACGACAGCATGATGAACATGGCGATGGCTCTGTTGAAGGCAGGGTCACCGCAAGTGGGACCGCGTGTCGGGATGGGCGAAGCTCTAGCTGACGCATATGCGTCTGGCCGAGCAGGTTTCCAAGACAGCCTTCAAAACCGTGGTGCACAGATAAAACTTGCATCAGATTTAAGAAAGGTTAGCGACGAACGCAATTACAAAGCAAAGATGGCTCAACTGCTAGGCGTTAACCTGGCAGGGAACAACGGTCAGGCTCCGGCTGCGACCGCCCCTGCAGCGTCGCCTGGCGTGCCCGCCCCTGCTGCTACTTCTGCCGAAGCTCCTCAGCTGCCTGGCGGTCCTGCAGGAACTCTGTACTCCCAGATAACTGGCGGTCCAGGACAAGGCCCACAAGTTTCACCACAAAATCCTACGGCAGCGATAGCGCAGCAGCGTACATCTGCAGCTGCAGCCGACGCAACGGCAGGCAGAGAGGAAGAGGCTTCCCTGGATATGGCATCTAAGTATCTCAAAGCAGCGCAGTTTGCTGCCGCCACCGGTAACGGCGACGACGCGAATGCGTTTATGAGGCTATACGAAAACGCTATGAACAACAGCCAACAGTTTGAGATTTTGCAAAATGTTGATGCGACACAGCTCGGCTTCCCGGAAGGGTCAGTGCTGCAAAGAAATACCAGGACCGGTGATGTCAGTGTCAAATACAACCCACTGAAAGACAAAGCTCCAGATCAGCGGGTGCAGGTCAATCTTGATACCAAAATGAACGAAACATTTTTGAAAATGATGACCGACGATTGGGACGGGGTTAATCAAAATTTCATGATGGCCAGGGATAACTCAGCTTCACTGGACGATATGATGGCGGTGCTTAACAGCGGGTTCCAAACAGGCTCGGGTGCCGAGCTCACGCTTGCGCTTAACAAGATTGGTCAGTTCTTCAACCCAGAGTACAAAGCCGGTGATGTTACAAATGCGGAAGCATTCCAAGCTGCGTCAACCAGAATCATTCTGCCAGAGGTTAAGAAACTAGGTGTAAACCCAACCGACACCGATTTGAGATTTATTGTTACCGGGTCGCCTACTTTGGCTAAATCCGTCGAGGGTAACCGCGTCATGATAGGTGCGTTGAAGCTGTCGCAGGACCGCTCAATAGCAATGCAGCAGTGGGTCAACCAGTGGCGGGGCCAAAACCTGGATTTGGTTACATCAGATCCTGCGAAAGCGCAGCTCAAGTATGTACAAGATCGTGACAACTTCACGCAGAACAATCCGCTCTGGACAACCAGTGCGATGCAGCTGCGCAACCAGTATTACCAGGCACTGCAACAGGGGGCTGTCTCCGGCCAGACTCCGGTAGACCCAGCGCAGCAGGACAGACTGAGAAAATTGGGGTTAATTAAATGAGCCAGATTGAAAACGAATACGAAGCTGTCCTCGCTGTCCTGGCGAAAGCCGAGGCCGACGGTACGCTGACACAAGAAGGCCGGGCGACCCTGGCTAAAATGCGTCAGCAGATCCAGGGCGGGTTTGGTGGAGCTGTCGGTCAGGGCTTGACCCTTAACGCTGCAGACGAAATCTACGGCACGCTGCGAGGCTTTTCTGGCAGCGCGGATGACGCGACTAAAACTGTCAATGCCTACATGGGCACACAATACAAGCCAGGTGAGATCGCCAGGGCTCAAGAGGCTATGGCGGTAAAAGGCTATCGGGATACAAACCCCAAGTCAGCGATGGCCGGGGAAATGCTTGGGGCAGCCATCCCTGCCCTGGTGCCGACCGGAGCGACCCAGGCGAACCTAGTAGCGCGCACAGGTATGGCCCTGGGAACTGGAGCAATTTCGGGTGTCATGGACGCAGATCGAGAAGATATGGTCTCAGCCGGTTTAACTGGTGGGGGCATTTCTGCAGGCGCGGAGGCAACCCTGGGAGCGATAAGCAAGCCCCTGGGGGCGACATATCGTGCGATCAAAGGTGCGATCAAAGGTCCAAGTCGTCTCGGCCAAGACCAGGCGCGTCAATTGATCAGGGAAGCTGCAGCAAACGACTCAGGCACCCTGGACGATGCGCTGCTGAAATTAGCCCAGGCATCAGGCAAACCCTACACCCTCGCCGATATGGGCCCGAACAGCATGGGGCTGCTCGATGCGGTCAATGTGCTGCCTGGTCCAGGCAAACGCTCTGCGCAGAAATTCTTAAATGAGCGCGACCTGGGTATGCCAACAAGATTGAAGGGCGATCTGCAAGAAGCATTTGGGCAGCGTGCGTCCTGGTTTGAAACTTTTACTGCGCTGCGTAACGCCAGGAAAGAAAATGGCGATGTACTGTACAACGCTGCGTACCGCAAAAAGATCCCGGTGCAGCCACAATTGACTGCGCTGCTCAGTCGGCCATCGATGAAAAGCGCGTTTAGCCGTGCGTATGAGATCGCAGCTGAGGAAGGTATTAACCTGCCCAAGGTTGTTATGGACGCGAGCGGTCGCCTGGTCACAACGACTGGCGGGGTCGTCAAAGATATTGACACCAAGTTTCTGCACTACATCAAAATGGGCTTAGATGACCTGGCGTTCACCGGTACATCACCATCAAACGCAGCAGGGATCGGTGGCACGCAGCTAACAGCAATTAAAGGCACCAGGGCCGAGCTGCTTGATTACCTGGACGCATCCAATCCTGCGTACAAGACAGCCCGGAATTTCTGGGCGGGATCTACAGCGACAATGCACGCCATGAAGAATGGCCGAGACGTTTTTACGATGAATCCTGATGAGCTGCTTGAAGATCTAGCCAAGATGTCCAGGGCAGAAAAGGAAGCGTTTCGCCTGGGAGCGATGGACGCTGTGCTGCAAAAGTCAGGAGGCTATGGAGCTGAAGACGCTGTCATGGCGATGGCAGGAAACCCGGCCCGGAACCTGCTCAAGGATCCAAAGAAGGTCGCGCTGATCAAAATGACTTTTCCCGACACTGACAGAGGCCGGGACAGCTATGCGACCTGGGTTGAGAATTTCCTACGCGAGTCTGACATGAAGAGCACAAGTGCGACGGTCCAGGGCAACTCCAGGACGGCTGCACGCCAGGAAGCGGTCAGCTCGATCAAAGATGGAGCGCAGCGCGTCATACCAGAAGGCTTAGGCAGCTTGATCATGAACACGATCCGAGGCAGCGCAACTGACCTGGAGACTCGGCAACTTCAAGCTGTAGGCGATGAGGTGGTCAAGCTCTTAACGAAGCGAGCCAACAACCCAGACGAATTAGCGCAGCTGAAAGCAGCCCTGGAGAAAGGTGGTGGAATTAAAGCTCTGATGGCAGCGATACCTGAGACGGTGCCGGTGCTTGCCAGGGTCATCACTGGACCGCAGGCGGTAGGTGTGCAATCGGGCCAGGTTGGAGCCTCGCTTTACGCAGGAGACAACAAGCCTGGCCCGGTGGAAGAGATGTTCCCTGGACTACTGTTTACACCATAGGTCGTAAGATTTTTCGTAGTCAGGCCAGGATCCGTTCTTAACCATTTCGCAGTACATGCGCTGCTCGGCCTGTTCGTCTTGAAAATCTAGGTGACCCGCGATTCCAAACACGCTGATGAACAACACAAAAATAAGAAAGGCTCTCATGCGAGAGCCCTGCTAGCTTTGATTTGTTTTTTCAAATGGCGGTTGATCGCCTCGCCAATATTCTCTTCAAGGTTCAATCCCATGAAGGCGCGGATGTCAGCGTCACGCGCATCAGCTGTCGCCTGAACAACGGCATCAGAAATGTCGTAAAACTTACGCAGATCGCGTACCTGATCGTCCATCGCAGCGCGACCAATCGAGTTGCGAAGAACATTGTCGTCGCCGAGATTAAACTCAGAAGTAGCACCGAAGTTAGAAATGGTTGTGAAAATACGCATTTTTTTTAGTCCTCATTGTCTGTGCCCCCTTGGCACAATTGAAGTATCTCAAATGCGTAACGCTGTTACAAGCATTGTTACACATATTTTTTAAATTATTTTCAGTTACTTCTATCGTGTAATTGAGACGACATTTGAAGCGAACTCACTAGCCAATCTCACCCTGGGGTAACACACCCGCCTGGTGTTGCTGTCGCGTACCGGCTGCACCCCGTACTCTTTAGCGCGCAGCTTAAACGATGCCCCGAATTTCCTAAGCGACATAGGACGCATACTTTCGTCAGCGCACCACCGGCAGTAATCCGAATAGACAGATTGCGCCTCAACCAGGTTGTCCTCACCGCCGTCCCAGGACACATTGCTGTAGATCCACCGACCGATGTCGTCGTTGTCCACCATGTAATCCTCGGTCGCTGCAGCCACAACTTTCGGTATCACCAGGCCATTCTCGGCCCACATGGCAGCCCCGTCGATCATCCAGGCCAGGATGCCTGGCATTTCCTCGGCGAGCTTGTCATCGAGCAGCGGATCCCTGGTCGTTGGCATAAAATCGAACGGCACAATGTGGATGCGTCGCTTGATCGCGTTGGTCACATTCTTGACCGATGGCGCGTGGTTGCTCGAAATCACCAGGGTAAACTGTGGATCAAAGCTAAAGAAATTGCCGTACAGCAGCCTGGCTTTGATTGTGTCACCACCAGTCATCAGCTTGATGCGCTGCTCATCCCATCCATCATCGTCGTCAGTTTCATCAGTACAGACGAAGCGCATGCCAACCAGGCCTGCCAGGTCGTTGGTCTGTTTCTCATGTCGTGACCGGGTAACCGATGATGCCGGTATGGTTGTGGAGTATTCCTGCCCCAAGGCTCTGAGGATCTGACGCACAAACACGCCTTTACCGTTACCGCCAGGCCCAAACAAGAACGCAAACATCTGCTCACGACTGGTGCCCCATAGACAGTACCCGGCCAGGTGCTGCAGGTATGATCGCAGCTCGGTGTCTCCCTGGGTGATCTCGGTCAAGAAGTTATCCCAGACCGGTGTCTCCACTTCCCAGGCAGGAGCAACCGGGGTGATCCTGGACTGCCATAGCTCTGGCCGATGCTCCAGGCGTTGTGAGTCACGCAGATCGTACACCCCAATCGGTGTATTCAAGTGATGCGCAACCTGGTCGAACTGCTCAAGCGTACTGTTAAGCGTGCGCAAATTAGCACTGATCTTTAGCACCTGATCAACGGTTCGGGCCTTGCTGAGGTACATGGCCAGGCTCTCAGCTCTGCTGACAGGCTCGACAGTGCGCAGCGCACGACTAGCTTCCTGGTCCAAAAACCGACGACACAGATCGAACGCCTCACCGTTCTGATCGCGTGACCACCTCATGCCGTCCCAAACAAACCACAGCCCGTGACCAGGCACTGACTTCAGCCTGGCTGCATGCTTCCTGGCAAAACGCTGCGCCAGGGCAGACTCGCTGAACATTGCGAGCTGCACAGTCTCATCTTTTTCTGGTGGCTGCTCTGGTGCAGGCTCGGCTGAGAAATCCCAAGCCGGGTCGTAAACACCACGACGCTGCGCCTGGGCGTACAGCCAGGCCTTTCCGATTTCATAGGGCGGGTGCATGCGATCCCAGTCTGATGTGACCATCTCTGGGTTGTTGTCGCCTTGCTCCCACCGGCTGCACCAATCGAGAAACAAATCCAGGCCGAGACCGGGGTCTTCTTGGGTTGCTGCTTTAATCGCGTAACCACATTGTATGTACGCCTCTCGATCTGGGTAGTCATTCGGCAGCGACTTAACAATCGACGCGAGTTTATCCAGGTCGCGCTCGATCAGATCATCCTGGTCAACGCTGCCTCGATCCTTAGCGTTGCTGCCACTGATCGCGATGACCTCATATCCGAACAGAGGCAGCAGCTCGGACAGCTCTTGGAAAAACGCATCAATCTCATCCTGGGTGATGACTGTAAGGCTATTAGAGTCACCAGGCATGTCCTCGATGCTGTAAGGTTTCTTGGTGATCGGGTGCGTGCCACTGACGATGTACTGCGCACCGTCGCCCAATGCTTCTACCAGGTGGATCTCGCCCGTTGTGGTGTCAGCAAAGCGCAACCTGGTCGTGCGAATTTCTGACTCAGCCCGGTACATTACCAGGGCTTTTGGCGGTCTACCGACGCGCACTGGCCCTGGACCCAAAATCTTGTGAGCCAGGTCAACGATGTGAGGTGCTAGTTCTGGGTCGGTAATATCGACATCGATCCCTGGATACCTGGCTGCCTTCAGCCCGATGTTCGCACCGTCCACATCCCAGGTCATTACTTCCTGCCTGGACGGGGTGTGCTGCTGCCAGGGGTAACCGGCCCACCGGCCCATCTGATTTTTTCTGCCTGGTACTTTGCCTCGGCTTTTTGGTGAGATATTGCTGTTGTGTGACAGCTCTGCGTCTACTGGGATGACGCTGACCAGGTCAGTAAATCCCGCATCAAATAAATCAATTCCTTTCATCATGGCTCACTTTCTATATCTGTTCCCGCGCCAACCTTCAGCTGCGACAGGACATCCTGCAGCCCACTCTGGTGTCACAGCCATCAGCTGCTCGACTTCTTTGAGCTGTCCAAAATCGATAGGCTGCTCGGTAAGGATTTCGTCATGAATGGTCGCCACTACCGGGTAACCGTGATCCTCAAGCCTGAGCATTGCTTCAACCAGGAGATCCCTGGCCACCGCTTGCACGATGTTTTCGGCCCATCGACCGCCATACATTTGTTGCTTTTCATATTTTCGGGTCACACTGTTCAGTCCAAAAAACATGAAAGTGTCGCGCATCCCCCAGGGCGTTTCGGTTTCTTCTATGGATGGTCTATGGTAGGTCAGATTCCTACCCGACGGCAATGTCACCAACAGCCACGCGCCATCCTTTTGAAACCGAATACGGCCGATTTGAAATACCCGGCCTGGATACATCAATGCATTTTTTGAAGCGTTTTCCAGGTCATACCAAAACTTTTTAATGTGATTGTTCTCTGTTCGGTACACATCGATAATAACTTTCGCGTCAGCTTCACTCAGCTCGATGCCGATACTTGTACAAGTCTGAGCGAATTTCGCCGCGCCCATGCCGTAACCACAGCCCAGGATCGCCATCTTCCCCATCTGTCTCTGATCTTTTGTGACCTCATCGTAGGTGCATTTGTAGATCTTCTGAGCCATGAGCTTGTACACATCCTGGCCCTGTTTGAACGCAGCAACCAGGTCAGCCTGGTCAGCAATCCAGGCCAATACCCTGGCCTCAATTGCAGCAAAGTCAGCAGCGATAAAATCTTTACCGTCAGCAGCGACGATGCAGCTGCGCAGCAGATCAGAGATCACCTGCAGCGGTGGACCGAAACACACATCGACCAGGTCAGCATCCCTGGACATCACAGCCGGGATTGCTTTCTCTGGGTTCGACAGCTCTGGTCGGGGTAAGTTTTGAGGCTGCACCAGGCGACCGGCAAACCGTCCTGTCCTGGCTGCGCCTGCGTACAGCAGCGCGCCTCGGATGCGTTCGTTCTTACTTAGCGCGTCTCGCATTGCCTGGAGCTTGGCTGTTGATGTTTTGCCAGTCTCCATGCGCAGCTGCAGGATGCGTCGAGCCAGGGCATCGGTACGCGGATCGTCGATGTATGCTCGGACATTTGCTTTATCCAGGCTTTGGATCTGCACACCATGTTGACGCAGCCAGGTTACAATCCTGGCCGGATTTGTCAGCGAGGTACAAAACCCGCCGGTCAATTCGAACAGCTCGACATTCGCCTTGTTGGTGGCGTGCTCGACAACCTCAAGCGCAGCGTCCACCAACCACACATCAATGCCCAGGCCTCTGTCGTTCGCTACCTGGTCGAGCAGGAAAACCTTGCGCTCGATGTCGGACCAGGGTCGCAGCATCGACGCTATGGTGCGCTCAACCTCGACATCCTGGACGCAATACTCAACCAAACGCTGCACACGATCCGGTTCATCCCACCAGCTGTGCTTGCCGTTGACTGTTTTTCTAGGCCGGGCCATGCGCATCATCAAACGCTGCCCGTCCATATCCTTCTCCAAGCCCATGTTCAAAGCCAGGGCTGCTTGCTCCAAGGAGCTCGGCAGCGACATCAGTCTGGCCTGGGCAGCAGTACACCACCACTCATCCACACTGAATTCGGGGAACCCGTATTTGGGCACCATAATATTTTCCCAGATCACGCGCTCAAACTGACTATTCCAGGCGCGCTTGGGCAGTGCCCAGTCAATGTCTGGGATCTTATCCCCAGGCAGCCAGGTCTCAATTGGTCCATCGCCTACAGCATAGGCCATACACCAAACATCCGTATCCCGGTGCTCCGCATAGGCATAGGCTCCGGCTCGACGCAGATCACATGATGACCGCGTCTCGAAATCGATTGATATATACATACAAAAACAGGGGGCTTACGCCCCCCGCTCCTCAGTTCAGCAGATCGTCCAGATCTCCCGATGTTCCGTCCATGTCAGCAGCAGCTGACTCCAATGCGTCAAACTCAGAAGTGGCCGGTTTGCGACCGTCAATCCTTTGACCGTCTGCGAGTTTTTGGAGGTTGTTCAGCCCAAAAGCCACGCCTTTATTGCCGTTAGCATCGTAAGCATATGGTCTAAGAGAAGCCCGCACCCTAGCCCCAGGATAAAGCTCATCAGGATCGGAAATCGTTCTTGGCTTGCCTGATGCATCAGCGTAACGATCAACCACACCAGGCGCAGCCTTGCTCTTAACGCGAATGAAAGTAGTGCCACTTCCATAGTTTTCTTCACCGTCTTTAAACGGCATGCGCGCTTGGCCCTTAGCAACCAAGTCTTTAAATTTGCCACCGAATCTCTCCTCACCTGCTTTCTGAGCAGCCTCGACCAACTCATTGAGGTCAGAGTCGCTTTCGAAAACTAGGGTGCAACTGTACTCCAATGTGCCCTGCATATTTGGTTTGGGCTCAAAGAGCTGTGGGTATGAAAGGATCGCCTCTGGCGTTATCAGATTACTCATTTCGTCATTTCCTCATTTATCAAAAAATTCAGATCCGCCTGACGCTGCAGGACGCTTGTCTGCTTCCGGGGCCAGGGTCAAACCACTGGATACGCGCTCGATGAACGCTTCCAGGTCGCCTTTGCCCACAACTTTTTCGAGCTGCGCAGGTGACTTGAGTTTCGTATCGAAAATTTCGTCACCAAATCCTTGGGCTTTGAGGCTATCAGTGACCTCAGCTTCAGATCGCCATTTGCGCATGGCTCTTTTTTCCACCAACTTATATCCAGGCACCGGGTTGCCGGAGTGCAGCCGTTTAAAGACCAGGTCTTTGACTGCCTTTACCCAGGCCTCGATCAGATCTGCCTGGTCCAGGACAGCCCCTAGCTGCTCATCAGTCATGTATGAAGGATGCTCAGGTGACTGAGGCTCCCCCTTAAACTCGACCTTTGCAGCTGCCAGGGCTGTGTCCATTAGACTTGGGCACACTGCCTTTGCCGGACAGAACCGACACCAGGAGCCAGGATTTGTTGGTGCATCAGCAGCCCTGGTAGCCTCAGCTGCTGCAAGCAGATCGGCTGCCCATACCATTAGGTCCGGGGCTTCAATAACATCAAAGCGAATTGGACCGTCAGCGTGAGCAAACCGTGGCTGCACAACGACCATCGCGACATGGTTCACTTCCCATTCGGGATGCGAAACCATCGTGGCCAGGCCATAGAAGCGCAGCTGTGGATTGTTCTCCACGCCCACGCCCACGCCCATACCATGCTTATAGTCGATGATGGTCAGCAGCTTTTGTGTTGGTGAATAGATGACTGCGTCAGCTGTGCCAAACATTGGCTCAGGGCTGCCTAACGCATCCAGGGATACACGCTCCTCAATTAGGAGAATGTCATACTTTTGGATCCGCTCGCGTACCTCTCGGACATAATCGGCGACCGCCTCGGCCATCTCCCTGGTGACAACGAAACCCTCTAGCTCCGCACCGATGAAATCGGTAGGCCAGGCATCGTTGTCCAGGAGAGTTTTTTCAGCCAGGGCGTGCGCAGCAGTTCCTTCTGCTGCATGGATTGATGTCTCTTCCACAGGCACCTGTTCAGACAGGGCCACGCTTCCAGGACAATTCATCCATCGATATGCACCAGAGGCACCAAGCCTCGCATGAGCAGTCATGACTACTTACCGATGCGTTCTAAGACGATGGCGTAGTCTTCCGCTTTGAGGTCGCCGATACGCGCTGCGTCGAAATCCTTTAACAGATCTTTCAGTTTGGCCGGTCCATTATCCTTGCCGTACTGTGTCAACGCAGCTCGCACCTGGTCGAGCGTGGGAGCATCTGCATGTTCTGCGACAGTTTCCTGCGCATCGTCAGCAGCTGCGACAACATCCTGGGCTTCAGCTTCAGCTGCAGGAGCCAGGAAAGCATCATTGAACCACTGGATTACTGCTGCCAGTTCCTGTGGGTTACGCGGTTTGATTGTAATTTCAATCATGTGAGTGTCCTCTCAACAATTTCATCAATTAGTCGTGTTTTGCGAGCGAGGGTCTCAGCGACCTGCTCATCGATTGTCCCGGCAAGAGCCAGGTAAGTCCCCAGAACGGGAAATTTAGTCCCGATCCGATGACACCGTTTGATCGCCTGAGCGTTCTCAGCCGGGGTCCAGGATGCCTCCATGAAGACCACGCGACTGGCACGCTGCAGGTTGATCGCAGTCGCACAGCTCTGCAGCTGCCCGACGAAAATTTGTGTCTCTCCTCCCTGGAAGCGTCTGATCTCCTCGCCTCTCTTGTGTTGAGGGGTGCTTCCATCTACAAATGAGAATTCATGCTTTAGCTGCTCTCGCACAATGCCCAAGGGTTCCCGGTGAATCCCGAAGACCACCACGGGTTCCTGCTCCGCTATCAAATTGATGTATTCAGCAGCTGCCTCGGCCTTAGCCAGGGCTGTGAGACGACGAAGCGTGGCGACATGAGGGATCAGGATGGCCTGGTCCTCTCCAAGCAGTGATTCTACATCCTCTAGTTCCGGGTGTTGCTCAAGCAGCTCTCGCACCCGGTTCAAATATCTGCTGTCTGATTTGATCACAGCTGTTTCATGTCGCAGCGGTGGCAAATCTTTCAGCACGCGCTCGGTCGTTTCCCTGGCCATTACGCTGCGCAGCATGTTGACCAGGCGATCCTGGTTCTTATTGCTCACGATCTTGTCGCCGAATGGTGTCGCGACTGTGTGGCAGAACTGACGCACAAAGGATGCCTGGCTTGCTTCTGCGATGCTGCTCGGCCATAAGGCTCTGAGGTGTGTCCAGAGCTCGCCACTGTGATTGGGCATCGGTGTGCCACTCAGCAGCCACACGCGCTGCGCGCAGGAAGCGATGCAGTTTTGCATCCGGCACAGGTGACCGTAGATTACTTTGGTTCGCTTGGCCGTCGGGTTCTTAATGTAGTGAGCCTCATCAATAATCAGAACATCCGGTGCAAAGTTCTGCAGCAGGGCTTTCTGTTTGACAGCGCGTTCGTAGCTGCAGATCACCACATCTGCCTGGGGGTAATCTTTTTTGCCGTCGAGCACCTGGACGCTGCGCTTGAAAAGCTGCCACTTTTCGAACTCAGCAGCCCAGTTATAGGTTGCGATTGCCGGGCAGATGACCAGGATATGACTCGCGCACAATTCGTCAGCTGCGCGAATCGAGATCGGTGTCTTGCCGAGACCCTGCTGAAACGCAAGGAACCGCCTGGGTTGTTGGCACAACCAATCGACAGCCTTTTCTTGGTAGCCGAAGAGGTTCAGACATCACCCCCGCATGAGGCTATGAGAACGGCTTCAGCTCTGCCGTCGTCTTTTACCCTGGCAAATTGTATCGAGTGTTGAGGATACAGCTCTGCTGCGCGCTGCCGACTGCCGTCTTTACCGCCGGTCACGCGCATGCGTCGCTTCCATTCCTGGGGCGTTATAAATGTCACCGGCAGCTCCATGCCTGCGCACACACCCTCAATTATCCCGGCAGCTCGACCGAACGAAAACATGCTCGCAACACCTTGGCCAGGCATCGCATTGACCTGCTCGATCAAAACCTTGTCCGGCTGCCACATCTTGATGATCTGAGCCAAAACCTGAGCGTGCACTTTCTTACGGTGCGACCGCCCGACCTGAAGCTCCATCGTCGGCATGTCGTGCAGCTCTATCAACTGCATCGAATCACCATCGATCATTGCGATGGCCCCGTTAATGCCAGGATCAACTCCTAAGATTTTCATAATTTGAGCCCTAATTTCTTGGCGATCAACTCGCGCTCTACGGCTTTTAAACTCATCCTCAGCCTGAGCAGCTGCTCACAACTATCCCAGACCGAGTGCAATGAGCGCAGCTGCTGCTGCTGCTGACGTTTGCCCGAGATAATTCTCCAAATAGTAGTACGGCTGACACCAGAATGATCCTCGATCTCTCGGAAAGTAATCTTCTCCCGTCGGCATTCCTGTAGCTTTTCGACGACTAACTGGGAAAGATCAGGAAATAATTTTTCGTTATCGCTACCCAAAACTACGTTTCACCTATGCAACATTACAATTCGGGGCATGATCTCGCAATCATATTTCGAAAACAAGGGTTGTACGGTAATTTATGACTAAAGGAGTCAAAACGGGAAAATAAGGGATTGACAGGGTCAAGCTAGGGACTGTTTAAACGATATTGGTGCATCTAGGCTGTAACGACAATTTACGGGACAGGAGCTTCTCAGGCGGGGTTTCTAAAAATGTTAGAAAAAAAAGGAGAATGCGATGGACCCAACCGCAACTTTTTTGACACCCCACCAGGTTGTCAAACGGTACGGCAACTGGATCAGTGTTAAAACCCTGGCCAATTGGAGAACGAAACAATCCGGCCCTGCTTATGTAAAAATTGGTGGTCGCATTTTCTACAAGCTATGCGCGTTGACGAAGTGGGAGCGGGAGCGAGAGGTCAAGTTTGACCAGGTGACAAAAAACATTGAGAATCCTGTCATCTGAACAAAAAGGATTTTCAAATGACAGATATGGTCCACAACCCGGCTCACTACACGGGCGGTCACATTCAATGTATCGACGCAATAGAAAGCTGCCTAAGCCCCACCGAATATCTCGGCTATCTACGGGGCAACATTATGAAATACACCTGGCGTTTCCGTCAGAAAGTCACGCATCCCACTGCTGTCGAGGGCAAACAAGACCTTGAGAAAGCACAGTGGTACATGGTGCGCTTGATGGAGTTCAATATTAAATACCAGGCCTGGATTGAAAAGCACAACCTGCAGGCCGAGATTGATCAACTGAACGCGATGGCTGCTATCTGGGAGCAGCAAGACGAAGGATAGTCAAGACTGCACCTGCGCGAAAGGAATTGAGATAATCACCAGGAGCGGTGAACTATGGACGACATTGATAGAGCGCAGGCACAAGAGGAATGGTTTAGGTCGCAGGCCTTACAAAAAGCCAGGCGGGGACGAACCGACATCTACCCTACAGGACTCTGTTGGAACTGTGAGGACGAAGTCGATCACCCTCGCCTTTTCTGCGACAACGACTGTGAAAGAGACCACGCAAGAAGAAAACTAAATGAAAATTAAGATGTACGATCCAGAGGATGCTCTGGACGAAGCTATTTTCTCCGCTAAAAAAGAAGGCATACCCTACGCGATCATCCAGGTCGCAGATTTTTATTGGGTCACGCCAGAACATAAAGCAAGAAGCGCACCGACCGTCGTGGTCGGGAGGAGACCTGATGGTTGGCGGGGCCGATGACTTGGAAAAGTTTTTGAGGGAGCGTACTATCTAATCTCCCTCATTGGAGTATTAGGGCGACACCCCTGCCCTTTGGACCTGGCAGCCCCTGCCGGGTCTTTTTTTTGATTCGCTGCTGATCTGTTTCCTATGTGTTTCCTGGCCTGTTTTCCAGGGGAACCAAAACTGCGCTAAGTCATTGAAAAGATGGTCGGAGTGGAGAGATTCGAACTCCCGGCCCTCTGGTCCCAAACCGCGTATCTATAGATCCCAAATATTCCCGACACATCCCAAAGCACCTGGAATCATTCATTTTTTACTTGCCAGGGAATCACACCTGGTCGTAGTAAATAACTATTGTTCCCGTGTTTCTGTTTCCTGGATGTTTCCTATGCTCACACAATCACAGATCAAAAAATTGCTGCAGTCTCGCCCTGGTAAAGACACTTGGATGCTCGATAGTCCAGGCTTGTATCTACGCAGCCAGGGTGATGCCTGGTTTTGGTATATAAGAACCCGTGCACACGGTAAGCAGCACACTGTCAAAGTCGGTCCAGGCTCGATGGACGCTGCAGCTGCACGCACTGAGGCTATGAGGATCATGCTCGATCTACGCCAGGGCGTGGTGCAGCAGAAGTTCACGATGGCTGATCTGATGCAGCTGCATGAGCAGCAGACCCAGGATGTCAAACCGTCAACGCACGCGAACTATCGCGGTCTACGACGAAAGATACTGGAACACATTTCGCCTCGCGCCCAGATCAATACAGTCTCGCCTGAGCAGCTGCGCAAGCTGCACATCAAACTGGGTGGCAGCTACTCGGCCAACCGTGCCCTGGAAGTGCTGAAAAAATCCTGGCGTTTAGCTCGCGAATATAAGTGGACCGAGTCCGACCCGACAGAATTTGTTCGCGCTGCGCGAGAGCAGCCTCGCCAACATGTGCTCACCCAGGCTGAGATCACCAGGCTGCTCGATGCCTGTGAGGCTTGGCAAGGTGCAGCCAGGGCGTTCCCTCACCTGGTTCGGCTTCTATTGTTTACCGGGCTGCGTAAGACCGAATGGTCGCTGCGTCCATGGGCTGACCTGGATGATGATGTCATTCATCTACCAGACTCAAAAAGCGGTGAGCGGTGGCATGCGCTGCCTGGTCCTGCGCTTGAGCAGCTCAAAGCCTTAAAGGCTATGAGGCTGTCAGATACCTGGATCATCCCGAACATTGAGGGGGATGGACCGCTGACCTGGACGAAACGGCACTGGAACCGGCTGCTGCGCGACGCAGCTCTGGATGATGGCGTGCGCATGCATGATCTGAGACACACAGCAGGCAGCTATGCTCATAGCCGTTTAGGGTTGTCGCAGCGTGAGATCGCCGACATGTTAGGACATCGTGACATGGCCTCATCTGCCAGGTACATCGGTGGTGTTGACTCATCGAGGCGATCAATCGCTCGACGGCTCGATGGATTGTTTGATTTGTAACGCTGTCACGCCCGAAACAATCCCGAAACAAACTACAGGCAATTGTTTCGCTGTAAGTTATTGATTTGATTGATGTTCGAAACAAACGAAACAAACGAAACAAAATTTGAGAACAAAACGGTATAAATAAATATGTGTTTCATTTGTTGCATATATGAAACGTTTTTTAGCTATAGGAGATAACAAATAGAGTTTTTTGTTTCGTTGTTTCGGAAGGGTAGGAATTGAGGGCTAAAAGGCTATGAGGATCAAGCACTTAGCTTTCCGAAACAAACTGAGGCCAAAATCGAGTTTGTTTCGGAACACCTGGGACGCATCGAGGTAGTGGTTTTTGGTTTATCCGCTGTACAATATCGAGACAGTAAACGGGAAGAACAACAACCAATGAACGACAGATCGATCTACCAGGTCGAGAATGCATTTACCCAGGATTTATGCGAGAGGATCATCGCCCAGGCTGACACAGTCAGGCTGCTAGATGATGGACCGGTCCAACATAACCGAGAGCTCAATCGCCTGGAAGATTGCATCAGTTTATTCGACAACCCAAACATGACTGACCTGGTCGAACCAATTGAGCAGCAGCTGCAGCCACATTGGGAAGCGTACCAGGAGCTGTTCCCGGTTCTTAAACTGGCTCAGTTTGATCACAAGCTGCTGAAGTACAACCACGCACCGAGATATGGTGGTATTCAGTTCTGGCACTGTGAGCAGCGCAGCGGAGCCGAGCATGTAGCGTCCAGGGCAGCAGTGTGGATGGTGTATCTCAATGATGTTGAGCTCGGTGGTGAGACGGAGTTCCTTTATCAGCAGCTGCGCATCCAGGCCAAAGCAGGTCGCCTGGTAATATTCCCCGCCACATACACGCACACACATCGCAGCGCGCCAGTCTGGGATGAACGCAAAGATGTAATAACTGGCGTATTTAATTTTGAAGTATTTAGTGGATGACAATCGTGGAGTGATAGCGATGGCAGGTGCACCAGTAAAAAGAGAAAGGCATGAACGGTGGGACAAGATGATCGCACAGCCTGCGTTCTGGGATTCAGTGTTTGAATTGATGAGCGAAGGACAGTCGTTGACATCTGTCTGTCAAAAGAAACAGATCGGCTATTCGTATGTGATGCGCAGGCTGCACAACGATGAAGAGCTCAAGCTCAGGTATGCAGCAGCACGCCAGGCTAGAGCACAGAGCCATGTCGAGCAGATCGAGCAGCACTTGGATGATGTGATAGATGGTGCGATGGATCCACATGTTGGTCGAGTGGTCATCGATGGTCGCAAGTGGTTGGCCAGTCGAATGGATCCGCAACTGTGGGGTGACAAGCAGCAGCACAGTGTCCAGGTGCTTGATGTGACCAGGATGCACTTGGATGCGCTGAAGATCATCAACCAGGGAACAACGATCACCATTGAGAATACTGACACGGCAGACCGTGTCGAAGAGCGGTCCATACCTGCAAGCGCGACCGCTACTTTGCCGACCGAGGAGAAAACCCGTTCAAAATCAAGCACTTAGGGCTGTCACGCTATGTTAACAGCGTTACACCGACCCTTTGAGACCTCGATCTGACCCTACCCCCCGGCCTGGCACCCCCGCCGGGGGCGGTTGCATGAGCTAGGGTCTCACAGAAAAAATTTATTTTTCATCCAGAAGTAGACACACTGCTACAATCAGCGTTACTATTACGGCGTTACACAGGAGAACGCAAAAATGGCAACTTACGGTTATATCAGGGTTTCAACAGTAGAACAGATCGACGGCAGCTCCCTGGCTGAACAGACCCGCCGGATCGAAGGCCTGGCCATGATGGAAGGCCATGAACTCGCCCAGGTTTTCTCTGATGGCGGTGTCTCAGGCTCTGTGCCCCTGGCAGAACGCCCAGAAGGGTATAAACTCATGGCAGCCTTAAAGCCTGGTGACCTGGTCATCGTTGCGAAAATGGATCGTATGTTCCGTGACGCAGCTGATGCCCTGGCAGTCGCCAAGCGTTTTAAAGACCAGGGTGTTGATCTGGTCCTGGCTGACATGGGACCACAGCCGATTACAGGCAACGGTGCCGGTAAACTGTTTTTTGGTGTCCTGGCCATGGTCGCTGAGTTTGAGCGCGAGCGCATCGCCGAGCGTTTGAATGAAGGCCGTAAGGCTAAAAAGGCATCAGGGGGTTTTACTGGGGGATCCAGGCCTTTTGGTTATCGTGTTATTGGAGAGGGTAAGGAAGCGCACCTGGCACCAATAGCCCGTGAGCAGGAAGCAATAAAGCTCATGGTTGAGCTGCAAAAAGAAGGGAATTCGCTGCGCAAGATCGCGCACCAGGTCAAGGAGACCTACTGGTTCGATATGTCAGCGATGAAAGTAAAGCGCGTTTTGGACCGCGAGGATGCAATGTGAATGAACATAATCCGTATTTAGAATTTTTATACCGCTACAAGGACGACCCGGTCGGGTTCGTCCGAAATGTTCTCCACTGCACGCCTGACGATTGGCAGGCTGATTTTCTCCAGGCAATCGCCGATGGCAACCGGAAGGTCACTGTCCGGTCTGGCCACGGGGTTGGTAAATCGACCGCGTCGTCCTGGGCCATGCTCTGGTATATGTTGACCAGGTTCCCCGTCAAAGTCGTTGTGACCGCGCCCACATCTGCGCAGCTGTTCGATGCGTTGTTCGCCGAGCTGAAGCGATGGGTCCGGGAGCTGCCTGATCCGCTGCGCGAGCTGCTCGATGTGACCAGTGATCGTGTCGTGCTGAAATCGGCACCGACTGAAGCATTTATCTCGGCCCGGACATCCAGGGCAGAAACGCCGGAAGCACTCCAGGGCGTTCACTCGGACAATGTGCTCCTGGTGGCTGATGAGGCCTCTGGTATTCCTGAGCAGGTGTTTGAAGCTGCTGCAGGCTCGATGTCGGGCCATAACGCTTGTACCCTGCTCCTGGGCAACCCGGTCCGGTCGAGCGGGTATTTTTATGAGACACATCATCGACTAAAGGATGAATGGAAAGTGCTGCATGTGTCCTGCACTAACTCTCATCGAGTGTCTGACGACTATGTGCGAGAAATGGCGCAGCGATATGGGGAGGATTCAAATGCGTTTCGTATTCGCGTTCTGGGGGAGTTCCCCCTGGCTGATGATGACACCTGTATCCCTATGGACCTTATACAGCGCGCAATCACTCGCGACATCGCTGTGAACCCTCACGCCCCGTTTGTCTGGGGATTAGATGTGGCCAGGTTTGGCAGCGACAGCAGCGCGATGTGTATACGCCAGGCTAACAAGGTGCATGAGCTGCATGTGTGGAAAGGCCTGGATTTGATGGAGCTCTCAGGGCGCGTGGCTGCCATGTACAACGATGTCGAGACCAAGCCCCAGGAAATCTTGATTGACTCGATAGGCCTGGGCGCGGGTGTTGTTGACCGGCTGCGCGAGCTCAACCTGCCGGTCCGGGGCGTAAATGTATCGGAAGCCCCTGCCCTCAAAGGAACATACGCCAACCTGCGTGCAGAGCTGTGGTTTAAGACCAGGGAGTGGTTTGAGTCGATGGAAGCCTCGATCCCGAACGATGCCAGGCTTGTCGATGAACTGGCGATGGTCCGGTATAAGTACACATCGAACGGCAAGTTTCAGATCGAAAGCAAAGACGATATCAGGAAGCGTGGCAATAAATCTCCCGATGTTGCGGAGAGCCTGGTGCTCACGCTGTCGAGCGATGCTGTGACGACTCTGTTCGGCAGCCGAGGGAGCATTACCAGGAAAGGACCGTTAAAACGAAACATTAGCGGGATTGTGTAAACAGCAGAGAACTAAGGTAAAATCGGGCCCATAACCTATACTGTGGACCCGATTTTATGCCGACTGCACTCAAATACGCTGTACCGGGTATGGCAGGCCTACTTGGCCTGGGAGCACCGGAAGAAAGTGAAGCGATGCCAATGGCCCGCCTGGTGGACACAGCAGGTGGTTTATTGGATGCCAATTCAAAACGCATCGCGACCAGGGTTCCTGGCGGTAAAGATCCTGTTGGTAACTCTCTCACCGAAAACTTAATCATCGACGCTCCGACGATGGAGCTGTCTCCAAAACAGTTCGACATCAATGTGAAGTCGCTGAAAAATGAATCGACACTGAAATCGAACGCTAGACGGCCCGATGTCATGGGCACCGATTTCAGAAATCAACTTTCTGATAATTTGCTGTTCATGTTTGACCAGGTGCCTGGCGAAATCCGAGATCAATCGAAACTCTGGTACGACGGGGCTAATCGCCTGGCCGGTAAATTTGCGCAGCGTTATGGTGTCTCCCAGGAACAAACATCAGCGGTGATGGCTGCACTAAGCCCTCAAATGGATTGGTTCAAAAATGTGAGCCTGGCCGAGCGCGTTATGGATGCTGTCCAGGTGCAAGCCAAAAATGGCGTGACACCACAAATGCGTGAAGACATCACAAGAATTTATGGTGATCCAAAATACGCGAAGGATGTGCAGGCTGTCCTGGCTAAACCCTGGGAATCTCTGACAGGCGAACAGAAAGCGATTTTTGTGCGTACATATGACGAAGCGCACAACCCACGCCACTATCGAATTGTCAGCCCTGACGGTCAATTTATGGATTTCGCCAAAAAACAAGACGGCGATCCCATGGCAGCAGGATGGGGTTCCAACCGCGAAATCGCTAAAGCGATCTCTGTCCTGGAGGATGGCAGCATCGAAAACATCTCGAAACAGATGGGTGGTGCGCACAAAGTCAGAAACTTTTTTAACAACATCAATGTGCCAAATGATATGTATGGCGATGTCACTATCGATACGCACGCGGTGGCAGCTGACCTGATGAGCCCCTTCTCTGGCGCGTCCCCTGCAGTAAAGCAAAACCTGTCGGGTAACGCCGCAAAGAATACCGGCGCGATTGGCACCTACGGTTTACACGCCGACGCTTATCGCCAGGCAGCAGGCCAGGCCGATGTGCTGCCCAGGGAAATGCAATCAATTACCTGGGAAGCGATCCGGGGTCTGTTTAAGCCTGGTTTCAAATCAAATCCAAAAAATGTCGAGGCTGTCGCCAATATTTGGCAGCAGTACCGCAAGGGTGAGATCACCCTGGACAAAGCACGCCAGAATGTCATCGACCTGGCGGGTGGCATCGAAAACCCGTCCTGGTACCAGCCTGGTCGCAATGTGCAGCAGATCAAATCGACTGCTGAAAGCAGCTTCCAACCGAGCATCAAATCGCTCTTGGATCTTGAGCAATGAGCAAGCGCGCAACTCTTAAAGAGCTGATCGAAATATTTCTTGGCCAGGGCACAGCGGAGCGTATGGCGACCGCGCAAAAGCGTGCAGCGTTGCCAGTATCGGAAGGTGGTCTTGGATTACCCTCGACCAACACGCCAGGTGATCGAGCTGCGCTGATGTACCCGGCTACTACTTTCCGAGGCATGAAATCTATCGATGACGCGGAGTACCCGTCATTGGTTACTGCGCATCCGAACCCCAAAGATGAAAACACGATGGTGTTTCACACACCACATCGATACCTGGCAAACACTTACAACAACAATGTCGAGCAGCTGCGCTTTGATCCCAGGGGCCACCTGGAAGCAGATTACGACGGGCGGTTTTATACTGGCACCAGGTTCAATCCTGATGAACTAGACGAAATCCCAGAGCCAATTTTTGATGAAATGGAAAACAGGGATATGGCTATCGGCGATTTTGCCAGTGACGCTCTTGATGTGCGTTCGCCGTATCCAAACGACGCAGCCGTCGAGGTGCCGTTAGGCACGACAGATCGCCTGGCTGCTTACGCAGCTAATCCCTCAGAATCTTATTCTGGCCCGATCAGCGGTGTTCGCATGGACAATGTTGTTGATGTCGGAGCGTCGCGCAGCAAAGCCGGAACGCGAGCCCTGGAGGCCGAGGTTATGGCCAGGGGGCTGCCGGTCACTGAAGAGAACAAAACGGCAGTGCGGTGGAGCCCGGCGACGGTGTATGCTTCTAAAGGCAACACGCTGCGCAGCCAGGACGCTGCGTATGATCCGTTCCTAAAAGAATGGCACAATTTAAAAGCAGGCCTGGTTGGCCCGGCGGTTGCGACTGGTGGGTTGTTATCGACTACAAATGACGCTGAGGCACAGACTGACGGTTTTGATTTTAAGGCTGCGTCAAAGCAGGCCAAAGAAATGAACGACTATCGAGCGATGGTCGCGGAGCTTGGACGCGCTGCCGAAGGTGAGCAGCTGCTCGCTGCAATGTTGAAAAACTCAGACAGCCTGTCCCCCGAAATGAAAAAGCGGTTGAAAGACATCGGTCCAAAGATGAGCCCTCAAGCGTCAAAATTAGACTACGCCAAAGGTTTCGGGAGAGAATATGCAAAGACCTTAAAGGATTTGGCGACAGATCCCATTACCTGGTTGGACATAGCTACGGGCTTACACCCGGCCAAATGGTTGGTGAAGGGTGCCGTGGCTGCAAACTCAGGTTTGGCAACCCATGAGCTCATGGGCCTTTTAGACGATAGACGGGATGGGCTATTTTGATGGATTACAAAGATGATGATGTAGACCTGGAAGAACTCGACCAGGAATTAGCCCCCGGAATGGATTTTGAGGAGTTCCAGGGCGTTGTGGCGGGTGCGATAGACAGCGCAGTCGATTATGTCGACGCAGAGCTGTCCCAGGAGCGCGCTTTCGCGACTGACTATTACCATGGCCGACCGTTCGGTGATGAAGATGAAGGTCGCAGCACTGTCGTGTCCAGAGATGTCCGAGACACAGTGCAGCAGATTATGCCGTCGTTGATGCGGATATTCACATCAGCTGACCGTGTGGTTGAGTACATTCCCCGACAGCCAGAAGATGAAGCAGCTGCGCTGCAGGCGACTGATTACGTCAATTTCATCATGGAGAACGACAACAACGGTTTTCATGAATTGTATTCCGCGTTCAAAGACGCTCTGATCCGCAAAACCGGCACAATCAAGGTTACCTACGAAAACAACGCAGATGTGAAGGTAGAGCACTACACAGGCCTCACCAACGACGCGCTCACAATGCTTACGGGCAATGAGGATGTCGAGATCGAGGATATCGATGAGGTCGAGCAAGAGGGCACAATGGAGCCCCTGTTCGATGTCACGATCAAGCGTCGCATCGAGGACGGTCGCGTGCGCGTCCAGGCGGTGCCACCAGAAGAGCTAATCTTTAATCGTGATGCCAGGACGGTAGAGGATGCCGAAATCATCGGACATCGTCGGATGGTCACCAGGTCAGAGCTTGTCGCAATGGGCTACGATGACGACGACATTGATGAGCTCGGTGCAGGCGATGATGATGAGCTGAATACAAACCCCGAAGCATTCGCCCGGAACCCAGACACCAGGTATCCGAAAGATACGAACTCTGATCCGTCCCTGGATCGGTTTATGTACATCGAAGCCTACATGCGCGTAGATTACGACCAGGACGGTATTGCCGAGCTGCGTCGCGTATGCGTTGGCGGGACCGGCAAAAAGATCCTCCACCATGAGCCAGTAGACGCTGCGCCATTCGCGCTGTTTTGCCCAGATCCAGAGCCACATACTCTGATTGGAACATCCACAGCGGAACTGGTCATGGATATTCAGCGCATCAAATCAGCTGTGCTGCGCAACACCCTGGACAGCCTGGCCATGTCGATCCACCCGCGTATGGCAGTGGTCGAAGGTCAAACCAATATCGACGATGTGCTCAACTCAGAGGTCGGTGGTGTAATTCGCCAACGCGCCCCTGGCATGGTCACACCGTTAGCAATGCCGTTTGTAGGGCAGCAGGCTTTCCCGATGATGGAGTACCTGGACTCTTTGAAGGAGTCGCGCACAGGCGTTACCAAAGCAGCTGCCGGGCTGAATCCTGACGCGCTGCAGTCAACTACTCGCGCAGCTGTTGATGCGACAATCCAGGCAGCCCAGGCTCAAATCGAGCTGATCGCCAGGATCTTTGCCGAAACAGGTATGAAGCGTCTATTTAAGCTGCTGCTGAAGACGATTACGGTCCACCAGGACAAAGAGCGGATCGTCCGGCTGCGCAACACCTGGGTGCCAATCGACCCTCAATACTGGAACGCCGAAATGGATGTCCGGGTCAATATCGCCCTGGGTACTGGCGGTATTGATCAAAAGATGCAGATGCTCGCTCAAATCATGGGCAAGCAAGAGCAGCTGTTGCAAATGCTTGGTCCAGACAATCCGCTGTGTGGCATCCAGGAATATCGAAATACCCTGGTCAAGATGGTCGAGCTCGGAGGCTTTAAGAACCCGAACGCATTCTTTAAAGATCCTGCGCAGCAGCCACCACAGCCACCTAAGCAGCCAGAACCTGAGAAACCAGATCCGGCTATGCTCCTGGCTCAGGCTGAGATGGCCAAGGTCCAAGCAGAAGTGCAGCGCATGCAGCTTGAAAATCAACTTAAGATTGAAGAGCTCAAGCGCAAGGATGATCGCGAGCGCGACAAGGATGAGGCTGATGTCATGCTGCGTGCAGCTGAGATCCGGGCCAAATATGGCACCCAGGTCGACGTTGCCAAGATCCGCGCAGACATGGATCGTGACCGCGAGGCCATGAACATTCAGTACAACCAACAGCCACAGCAGGGGGTGCCGAATGGGTGACATTGCTGATGATGATGATTGGGGTTTCGACTTTGGTGGAACCTCCGATTGGTCAGGAAACGATGACAACGACGCTCAACATACCGGCACGAATTAT
>Ga0209137_1001005_pt1 | contig 27803 bp, 12 predicted proteins | sample SaaInl5LU_22_DNA_FD_184642 | JGI IMG/M metagenome (GOLD analysis project Ga0209137, IMG submission 184642) | Marine microbial communities from expanding oxygen minimum zones in the Saanich Inlet - ESP_105LU_22_DNA (SPAdes) (version 2) | ecosystem: Environmental > Aquatic > Marine > Intertidal...
CAGAAGTAGAACCTTTAATAGTTAACTCATTACTAATAGGGTTAGTTATAGAAAATTCTTCCGTATTAAAAGTATTTACACTTGCTACTGCTTCTTCTACAAGGTGAAATTGAATTACATCAATACCTCCGCCATCAAATTGCACAAAATCACCGGCAGCAGTTGGAACTACTCCATATCTTGAATTGGTACCTTGAGTATTTCTTAAAAAAATTGCGTTGTTACCATCTGCCGGGTTAGATCCAGCACTATCAGCCAAACCTTCTGAGTTTACTTTAGTTTTTCTTCTTTGAAACTGATCTAGCCCTGAATAGTCTCCTGCATTAACTTCAACTTCTAAAGGACCACCAGCTCTAACAGTAAGTGTTTGAACAGGATGAGCTGAATCATCAGCTGTGCACAATGTAACTGTTCCTATATTAGTAATATTTGCTGTAATTTCCATCAATCCCGGAGAAGCTGGAGCTCTATGGTCTACAATTGAAAAGACTTGTGTTTCATCATCACCATCTTTTAATGGCTGCCATTCTACTAAAGGATCACCTTGAGCAGCAGCAACATTGACTGTCAAGTAAAGATTAGTATCTAAACCTGAAGTAGAAATTTTATACGTACCATTTACTGTCCAAAGCGCTTGCGCCTGGAATGCTGTTGCACTAAAAAGTACTGCTACTATTAATGTTAATTTAAGTAATTGTTTTTTCATGTTATAAATATTTAAAATTATTTTATTGCAATTAAACAAAAAATAAAACTTACAGTATCCTGCACTGTACTGTTTTTGCTATTTCATTAACTAAAAAACATTTTTTTAAGAAAAAAAATATTAATTAATTAAGAAAAAAAGCTTTTAGCTACAAAAATTAATTTACTTTTCTAAGCTTAATACCACTTAATCTGGTTTTACCTTTTATAGCTTTAAAGTCTACTGTAATTCCGTTTTCGTCATCAACGGAAATTAAAAAACGTTTTGTTACACCTCTGTCTTTTCCATACTGTTTTTTTAGGTTAAGGTTTTCCCAGATTTTTTTACCATTCCCTAAAATGTCCATCATATTTTCTCCTTTAGATTTTAATTCTGCCATAGATAAAGACAACTCATAAGTTCCTTTTGGAACATCAAATTTGTAGGCTTTTAAACCGATAATTTGTGTTTGAAAAATAGGGTCATTTTCTGTTCCCTTGACACTTACATCAACCCCAATATTATTTCTTCGTCTGGTTTTAGTTCTTAATACGTCTCCGCCAACATAGCCATAACTTCCTTTTGAATAAGGTTGATCTGGCATCCATAAATAATCTACATTATGGGTTTCTATAAAGTAACTGTAAGACCCTACATTTATAGCAATCTCTTGAAAAGGATTGATTTTACTTTTTAAGTTTTTTGGTTGAAGAGTAAACTGAATATTTGCAAAATCCTTTAAAACTTTACCATCTTTCTCTGAAACAACTTCAATTAAATTTTGCCCTTGTTGAAAAGGAACATTAAACGTTGCAGTCGCAAAATCAAATTTTTGTTTCCCAAGCGTTTTCCCATTAATGAATAGCTCTACTTCATTGCCATTTCCTACTACATTTATGGGTTGAGTAGCTACATCTGCATTTTCAGCATCTTCGATTCCTGCTCTTTTATTCCATCCTTTAGAGGCTATTGCTAAAAATGGTGTTTTTTTCAATAAAGCTTGATACAAATAATACGCATCTTTCTTTTCTCTTGAGGCAGATACCAAACCTTTGTTATTGATATGTGGCACAGCATCTTTTCTGTGTTCTACCTGAAAATCTGCGTAATTCCAAACATTGGCTCCTACAATTTCTGGCATTTCTAAAATAGTTTTCATGTAGGCTTTGTGCAATAAAAACTGATAATCTACACTAAAATCGAATCGTGTTGGTTGGTAAGATCGAATTCTAGGATCTGCACCTCCACCATATTCACTTAAAATAAAAGGTTTATCAGGATTTAACGCCAAGGTTCTTTTTACCAAACTTCGTAAATTTTTATCAACATCTTCTAGTTCTTCAATATACCAACCATAATATTTGTTGTAGCCAACCAAATCTGTATATCTAATGCCTAATTTATCTTGATATGCTGGTTCTCTAAAAAAAACGGAGTAAGAATATCTTGTTTTGTCTTCTTCTTTAATAGTTTCAGCTAAAACTTTATGAGTTGCTATAAAATGATTTTTATAATCTTCGCCAAGTTTGTCAGGAGCTTTCATGGTGGTTTCGTTTCCTAAATTCCAAGCCACAATTGCAGGATGGTTGTAATTGAAACGAATCATTTCTTTTAGCATTTGTAAGCTGTTTTGTTTTCCGTTTTCATTGGCAGCAGCTTTGTTTACAAACGGAATTTCTACTGTAGTAATAAATCCGTATTTATTACACATTTCTAAAATTGCAGGATCTTGAGGATAATGTGCAATTCTTAAAAAGTTAATCCCCATTTCTTTCAACAATTTCATGTCGTTTCTATGAATTTCATCACTTAAAGCATTCGCTTTTCTATAAAAATCTTGATGCCTATTTGTACCTATTAATTTGGTTGATTTTCCATTGATGAAAAACCCTTTTTTTGCATCAAAACGAAACCATCTAAAACCTAATGGATTTTCTACTCGATCATAAATTGTGCCTTTTTTATCTACAATTTCTGAAACCAGTTTGTACAAATACGGGGATTCTGGCGACCATAAGTTGGGTTTATCAATAGTAAACTCAATAAAATTATCTTTCCAAAACTTCGATTTGGCTTCTAATTCACTTACAAGATTGTTTTTGGCATCAAATAAAGATTGTTTTACGTAAAAAGTTCCTTTTTTAGGTCTAACTAATTTCGATTTTACAGAAATTGTTGCTGATTTTTCGTTTACTTCTGGTGTTGTTATAAAAACAGCATTTGCGCCTAAGTTGGCAACTTCAAAATGAATTGATTTTGTAATAATTAATTGTATATCTCTATAAATTCCACCATAAAAAGAGAAATCTGCAGATTGTGGAACAATTTCATCATTATGCGCATTATCTACCTTTATTGTAATTTCATTATCACCTTGTTTAATAGCTGCTGTAATATTTCTCGCAAAAGAGGTATAACCTCCTATATGATCTTCGCTTACAGCTTTTCCGTTTACAAATAAAGAAGTAACTTGATTAGCCCCTTCAAATAACAGAAACACCTGTTGATTCTCGTAAACCTGAGGAATTTTCATTGTTTTTTTATACCAGCCTTCACCTCTGTAATAGCCATCTTCATCATCTAAAATATCCTGTGTATTCCAAGAATGAGGAAGGGTTACTTTTTCCCACTGTAAAGTAATATTATTAGAGAATGGTTTTTCAATTTCACCTTTATAAAAACGCCACCCATCGTTTATAGTTTCTACATGTCGAACATTTTGTGCGTTTGCAAAAAATACAACACTTAAAAAAAGCAGTAATAAATTCTTTTTTATCATTGATAAGAAGTTAATAATTTTTAAAAATTGCGTATTCCTGGAACTATTTTAATGCTATAATCTGCATTGTCTTTTCCCCATTTTAATACAATTAATTTTTGAGATTTCGTATCCCAAATAAAATCTGCTGGGTTTGAATCTTTAGAAGTTTTATAAACTTCTAAACCCACATTTTTTAATGGATTATAATACATCACAAAATCATCATTAATTAAAATTGAAAAACCATCTGGATAATGTCGGTTTTGTCCAATAAAAATTTTAGAAGCTCCTTTACTGTTATCCGTTTTAATATGTAAGCTTAATTCTCTTTTGGCAAAATTGAATAGAAAGGATTGAATATCTCCTGCAATGGCTTGTGGAAATGGCCTTGAAATTACATCTGTTATGTATTTACGTTCAACTGTACCTGCATCTGTCTTATCACTAAAAATAGACCAAGTTGAAGGACCAGGTTTTAGGAAATTTTGCATTGTTCTATTCCCTAAAAACCACGCTTTAATTGAACCAACACCCATTTTATCAAAAACCTCTGCAGTTCTAATATACATTTCTCTGTACTTTAGTTGTCCCCAATTACCCACTAAAGTCGTATCTGTTCTTGCAAAAGTTGGAAAACCCCATTCTCCAATTAAAATTGGCGCTTTTAACATATCAGATTCTTTATCAAAACGATCCATATTTTTTTTGATAAAATCGATGTTGTTTTGATAAATATGCGGCGCAAAGACAATGTTTTTTCTATTTATTTTAGATGTAATTTCTGCATATTGATTGTTGTCTATTTTTTCTCCTTTATTCATAAAAATAGACTGAAAGAGTATCTTTTTATCCGGATTTATTTTTTGACTTTCATCAATAATTCTTTGATATAAAGGGATTAAGTATTTATCCGTTAAATCTTTGTATGAAATCTTCATTTTCAGTTTTCTAGGTTCATTTACTATGTCATAACCTACTACGTATGATTCATTTGAAAATCGCTTCCAAATTACCTTCCAAGCATTGATATAAGTGGTATATTGAAGGTCATCTTTATTTTCCCAAAACTCTTCCCAAATAAATTTATCAACTCCATAGACTGTCATTTTAAAAACCGTTTTTATGTCGTGATTTTTACCTAAAGTAACTAAAGAGTCAAGTTTTTGTAAATAAGAGGGTTCCACTTGGCCTCCTGGAAATTTACTTACTTTACCTAATTCTAAACGAATAACTTGATGATTTGCACCCATTCGAACTTGCCTAACATAATCATCACTATTAAAAAAGGTTTCTCCTTTATGGTCGTTGGTGTTGATAACAAAACCTCTAGGTATAATGTGTCTTCCTTGTTCGTCTCTTAAGCCATGTTTAATCTGGGAAAAACTAGCTATCGTAAAGACCAAAAAGAATATTGTTGTAAGATTTTTCATATTTATTTTTTTGGTATTGCTATTGTAATTGTCTCACTTGGTACATAGCCAATTCTATGCGCTTTTACTATTAATTTGTCTTTAGGTTTTACTTCAAAAGGTTTAGAATAAACTTTCCAACTTTGGGCTTTTGGATTTATTTTGTAACCAATAGATGCGCCTTCAGTTTTACAATTAATACTTACTTTACCCTTTTTAAATTTTACACTTGGTGTTGCAGTTTCTGGTTTTGTTTTTTTACCATCCCATAGTTTTACAACTAGTTCTTTTTCTGGCATATTTGGGTCGTCTCCAATTTGAGCAAGCCATCTGTCCATTTCTGCGCTTAATTCTTGGGTTTTATCTTTGTATTTTGGGTTTTCAGCAAGATTATTCAACTCAAAAGGATCGTTAACACAATCAAACAGTTCTTCTTTAGGCTTGTTTTCTCTGAACCATTGTTTCTGAATATCGTTTAATTTCCTTTCATTTTTTAGCCTTAATAATTCTTTCATTGCAGGAATTTTTTCTCTGTAAGCTACAGGTAAATAATATCCTTGATCTGGTTTATAATTTCTAATATATTTAAATTGATTATCTCTTACTGCTCTTATTGCATCTGTAAAACCATCAAAACGATCTGCAGCTGCATGAATGTATTTTCGTGGTTTCTTTGATTGATTTACTCCTAAAAAAGCTTGACCATGCATATATGCTTTAGGTTTTTCATTAATTAAAGAAAGCAGCGTTGGTGCAAAATCTACAAAACTAATTAACTGATTAAATGTTGACCCTGCATTTATTTTATCTGGAAAACGGACAATCATTGGTGTATTTAAACCAGAATCATAAATTAATCTCTTTTCTCTTGGTAAAGGACCTCCATGATCACCATAAAACATAATTACTGTATTCTCTAGCAATCCATCTTCCTCCAACTGTTTTAAAACAGCACCCACTTGCTTGTCCATTTCTGCGATATTGTTGTACATCTTCCACAAATCTCTTTGAGTAACTTCGTTATCAACCAAATATGGAGGTACTTTAAATTTGGTGTCTTTTGGAATATGAACTGGAGTTTCAGTTTCTGTCATTCTGTTTTTTGCGTGTGATTTCCCATAGCCTTTCCACTTATAATTTCTGTCTCCAGACTTATAATGTCTCGTTTCAATTTCTCTGAGCCCATAAGGTTCGAATAAACCAGATTCGTGAGTTTCAGTAAAATTAACAACAGCAAAAAAAGGTTGGTCTTTCCCTCTGTTCCTCCAATGCGCATAAGGACTACTTTCATCCCAAGCAGTTACAGGTGTTTTAAATTGATAATCTTGTTTATAATTATTAGTACAATAATACCCATTCATTCGCATCAATTCACTAATCATTTTTACTTGTGAAGGGGGAACTGCACCATATTCTGGTAAACCTGTTACTTCTGTATGTGAAGTTGTACGCATGTGATTTGCGCCAATACTAGAAGGATACATTCCTGTTGCAATTGCAGCTCTACTTGGAGCACAAACTCCAGAAGTTGAGTACAAATTAGGAAAAATAACGCCTTCATTTGCTAATCTTGTTAAGCTGGGTGTTGCAACTGTATTATCACCAAAAGGTGGAATGTAAGCGCCCATATCTTCTGTAACCAACCACAGAATATTTGGCTGATTTTGAGTGTTTTCTATTTTTTCTGTTTTACAAGCAGTTAAAGAAAAAATAGTTACTAATAAAATGACAAATAATTGTTTGATGGCCATCTTGATTTTACTGATTATGATTCTATCGCAAAGTAAACAATTTGTAAGAATAGCCTATCTTGTACTGTACTGATTACAAATTGTATTTGTAACTTTACAGGATACAACAGGGCACCTTTTTTTAGCTATCGATATACCTTTATGTAAAATCTCAAAATAGAAAAAAAGATGAAAAAAAACATACTTTTTACTATAACACTACTATTATGTGCACATCATTTTATTGCACAAACTATTAATCCTCCTAAAGGAAGAATTGCAATTGTAGCAGATGGTAATTCTCCTGATCCTGATGACTTAGGAGGTACTGCAATTACTTTATCACTTATAAAATCTGCAGGATTAGAAGATAGATTAGTACATTATTCTCATAGTTGTGACTTGGTAAGAGATGATCGTATTTCTGAGAGAGCAGAAAGAGAAAGACATCATTTAATGCAAATTGCTTGCGATATGACTGCAAGGCTTTGGGAAGGTTTTAATCACCTTACTTTCTACGATGCAATTTGGCAAAAAGAAGAAACAATTAACGATTTATGTTGGGCTATAAATGCTTCTACAAAAGATGATCCTCTTTGGATCATAGAAGCTGGTGAACCAGATGTTATTGGAATGGCTTTGCAGAAAACACCAAAAGAAAAGCATAAGTATGTAAAAGTGATTACGCATCATCCAGCCAATGATAATGCTGGCGATTTTTATACTTGGCAACAAATTTTGGACTTTGGTATTGAAGAAGTTCGTATTCCCGATCAAAACATCAATTTAAAATTACCTATTGCAGATTGGGATTGGGCTAAAAATCATTCTGATTCTCGAATCCAATTGCTATGGACCATTGGAAAATTGGCTGAAGTTGATAATGTGGTTAGATTCCAAAAAGGGAAATGGGATTGTTCTGATGCTGGCATGGTTTTATATTGGATTACTGGAGCTAATGTTAACAACGGTTTAAAAGCTGGAGGTCCAGAAGTGGTACAAAAAATACTTTTGGATTATGTAGCTAGAAACCCTCAAAAACCAAGAGGTCCCAAAAAGAAAAAGACGAAAAAATAAATTAGTCTATTATTTTTAACTTGAAGTTTTTATACTCCACCTTCATAGGCGGACCAGTATGTACTTGAACACCTATAAAACCAGTATTACTGCTGTTTTGAGTATCTAAATCTGTAACTTCACTCATTAAAACACCATTTACAAAATGTTGCATGTGTTTCCCTTTTACAATGATGTGCATGGTATTCCAGTCATTATTTTTTATGGACGCTTTTAATTCTTTTTTATCTCCTAAAGAAGCAACTACATTTCTTGTTTGCCAACAATTTCTCTTTACATTTTTTCTAATATTATTTGATGGAATGCTATCTGGCATATGTTCAATAATCACTTTCTCTCCAATATAAGCCAAAGTAGTTCGTTTTTTTTCCTCGTAATTCTGACCTGTATATTTGTTCTTCCCATCAATATCTGATTGATAACCTCTTAATGCAAAAGGTTTGTTTGGAATCTTTTCACTTCTATAATTGACACCACTATTTCCTGAAGCTGAAATTCGGTATTCTAATTTTAATTCAAAATTTTGTGGTTGTTCTTTTTCATAAATGATAAAAGAATTTCTTTTTAAAATGGTTTCTGGGGTTACTTCTCCTATTAAAACACCTTCTTTTACAGACCAATATTTTGCATCTCCACTCCAACCCTCTAAATTTTTACCATTGAAAATAGCTTGAAAATTAGTTGCACTATTCGCAGTATTTTTGCTGCTTTTACAAGCAGTAAAAACCACTGTAAAAATCAGTAAAAAACTGATAAATGCTGAATTATTATTTTTAAAAATCATACATCTGTATTTAAAAAGTTTGAAATGCTTTTGTGCTATTTGATGGTGTGCTTAACTTTTTGTCTTTGTATTCTAAACTAGTTCCATCACCAATATACAAAGTAATTTTTTCTTTGCTTTCATTTTCTTCAACTCTAACAATACCATAATGCCCTTGAAACTTTAGGGTTAGATTTGAGATGTTGATTGCTTCATTTTTATCATTACAAATAATATAATCTACTATTTTATGATGATTTACACGGCTTACAACTTTTGCCCCAACAACTTTACCATTTACTTGTAACTCTTCTACAGTTTTTACAGAAGATTTTTTACCTTTTGTAGGTTCTAAAACCACCAAAAACGGCTTTCCCCAGGCTTTTCCTTTTTGACGAATTACCAATACTTGGGTATCTTTTTTGTCGTAGCCTTTTTTAGCTTCTCTGGTTGCAGGCGCTAATGCTTTTGTGTATTCTTTATCTGTACCACTTGGAACAAATAAATGCATAGCCCTGTTTTTCTTTCTAACATCAAATCTAATATTTACTGCTTCTTTTAAAGGTTTTGATACTTTTTCATTTTCAAAAAAGCGCCAACCTGGAGATTGTACAACATCTCCAATATCATTATTATATCTTGTAGTGATTTCTACATTAATCTTTTCTAAATCTGCAGTTTTTAAATGCATTTTGTCTCCAATATTGTGGTATACATAATCGTGAAACTTATTTTCTTTATTGGCTTTAGATCGAAATAAATCGAAATAATATCCAGAAGTTTCACTTGTTCTTACAATACCTAATGTACGTTGTTGTGCAGCGTTGTTTACCTCATCCTCTAAAAACTGAGTCGCAAAATTAAAATTCTTTGCAATTGGATCTTCTAAATGTGCAGGTTCTGCAGCGATATTTTTAACCGTATTTTGCCAAACATTGGCTCTGCCTTTCCAGGAACCTTCTGCGCTACCATGAGAAGTTCCATTTACAATTACGGTGTTGTTACCTGCATACAATCTAAAATATTTTTCGTGCAAAGGAATACGTCTTTGTTTTACGGTTTCTGGCAAACCACCATTTGGAGCCATAATATAATCTGCTCCATACAATTCCATGGCAATACCTGTTACATGGGAATGTACATAATGCGCACCTCCAATAATTCCAGTTAAACCATAAGTTTCATTATTTTCTTTGGCATCGTTTCTTTGCAATGCAATACCCGCGTGTTTTATAATTACAGTTGGTTTTCTAAAATCAATTTCATCTTCTATTTTTTCTGAAATTGGATGCCCCCAAAACAATTGCAATTCTTGATAATTGTTAAAGGTATCATCAGAAAATTTTGGTTTTCTGCCTCCTCTTGCTTTATGAGCCTGTTTCAAAGCAATTTGAGCTTTCGTTTTTAAATCTTTATAACCTCTTCTATCAGCTAAATCTAACGTATATCTGTATAATTTTTCTGTGTAATCTTTATAACGTTTAGAGTCTCCATATCTTACAAAAGTTCTATCTGGATTTCTTAAATTATCAAACAAAAAATTGCCTTCAAAAATATGTTTGTAATTTTCTGGAACATTCAATTCTGGCTTAATACGATCTACAAGATTAATAGTCATGGTAATAATAGACATAAAACTATAACTTAAAGATTCTGGCCAAATACCTTGCTCTCCAAAAATTGGTAAAATTGTTTTGGTAAATGAATTTTGGTGTGCTGTTCCTTTTTCCCAAAACACATTGAATAAACGCTCTCTTTCTAAATCATCCTCTATGCATAAAATAGTAAATAATGCGCCTGGAGCTGTTAATATTGGGTGATTAGAAACAATGCTACCATGCTTGTCTGGTTTGCCATATTCTTGCAAAGCGTCTCCAACCATATTTAAAATGGCTTTTTGGGTTTTATTATTATCAAACGGAATTCTTTTGTCTTGTTCTGCGTTGTAAACTGTTGCGTTTTCCGATTTTAAATAGTCGTAAATAAAATCGTAGGTTAATGCAAAAGGACCGTAAGTAGTTCTAGGATCGTAAAATTCGTTTCCACAAATGGTTGTATTTTCTGGGGTTCTTTTAGCAATTTCATCTATGTAAGGTGCTAAAATATCTGCAGCAAACATAGCGTATTTTTTATTTTGAGTTAAATAATATAACATAGCAGACCTAGAGGCTAAGGCTAAAACTTTGTTGTGTTTTACTGCAAACGAATGCGCCTGAAACTCGGTATATTGCCTACTATTTTTTGCAAACTCAGGAATTTTTTGTAAAACTTTTGTTGGTTTTTTTTGGTGTAATTTCAATTTATCATCCACTTCTTTGTGCAAATGCAACTCCATACTTTTTGCCCAATCAAACTCTTCTATTAACTTTAAAATAGCGGTTCTTTCTGATGCCTTCGCAAATATTGTAGGATGCTGTAAAGATTGAGATAAAGTACTAATTGAATAGCAAATACAAATTAGAAAAAATATTCTTCTCATTTTTTTAGTCTTTAGTAGTTTTACTTTTCCACCAATTGTCATTGGGTTTAAAATGTTTTGAAAGTACTTCTAGTCTCCTTTTTTCTAAAGACTCTAACTTTTCAGTTTTGATGTTTGTTATTCTTTTTTGACGTTTAATGCTATCAAATTCCATATCCTTTTCAGGGTATTTTGCATCGACTTCTTTTAACCAAGATATTAATTGATTGCTTAATTTTTGAGCAATTTTTGGATGTTTTGTAATTACGTTTAATTCATCTTTTTCCGAGGATGGTAGCTTGAATAATTCCTCTCGATTATCTTCCCAATAATGAATCAATTTCCAACCATTCTGTTGTATAATAGAAGAAGGTTCTCCTCCTTGGTTTCCATAATGTGGATAGTGCCAATATAATGGTCTCTCTAAATTGATTGTTTTCCCCTCTACAATAGGTTTTAAACTTATCCCATCTTCATGTTGATTTTCTAATAATGGAATATTTGCTAAATCTAATAATGTAGGATAAAAGTCTGCATGTGTTACTGGAAACTCAGAAGTTTTATTTTCTGTTTTTAACCAAGGTACTTTTATAAAGTAAGGTTCTTTAATGCCTCCTTCCCATTGGTAGCCCTTTCCTCCTCTTAAAGGTAAATTACTAGTTGAATAATTATCTCCAGAAGCCACACCTCCATTATCAGAAGTAAAAACAACAATTGTGTTTTTATCTAATCCATTTTCTTTTAGCGCTTTTAAAACAATACCAACTGCATCATCCATGGTTTCTACTAAACCACCATAAATGGGATTATCTTGCACTTGACGCACTGGTAAAACACGTTCCATTTTATATCCAGATTTTGCGATACCCAGACTGTCTGCTTTGTCTCTATACTTTTTCCATTTTGTTTCTGTAGTTTGTATAGGTGCATGAACTGCATAAAAAGATAAAAAAGCAAAAAAAGTACTCCTCTTTTGCTGATTGATAAATTGAGCGGTTTCTTTTGCTAAACGAATGGTTAGGTTTTCACCATTTTCTTTGTCTTTTAATTTTGGATTTTTAAAAGGTGCAAAAAAACCACCTGAAGGGCCCCCTCTGTAAAAACCACCTTTGTTGATATCAAAACCATGGTCTTCTGGATACGAGTCTTTATCACCTAAATGCCATTTACCAGCAAAAAAAGTTTTGTAACCGTTACTATTTAAAGCTTCTGCAATGGTAATATCGTCTTTTGGTAAATTTTGAACATAATTTGGGGGTAATAATTTGTCAAACCTTTTTCTACTTCGCCAATTTGTACCGGTTTTTGCGCCAATCCAATCTGTAATTCCATGACGCGCTGTAAATTTACCAGTCATAATACTGGCTCTAGAAGGGCTACAAACTCTACTAGCTGCATAGCCTTGTGTAAAAATTACACTTTGATTAGCCAGTTGATCTACATGTGGTGTTTCGTAGAATTTGCTACCCGTAAAACTTAAATCATGATACCCTAAATCGTCTACCAGAATAAATAGAATGTTTGGTTTTTTATACTCTTTGATTTCTTTTTTTTTACAACTGAAAAGAAGCGTAAAAGATAAGACTAAAAAGAATTTTAACACTCTAAGCACTGTGATGTTTTAATATAAGATTATATTTTAATAATTTTCTTTACAAAATGATTGGTTTTGTCATCATTAGAAATAAAGTAAACACCATTGGTTAAATCACTAATGTCTATCATTATTGAAGTATTATCGCTTTTTATTTTTCTAACTAAAGCACCAAACATATTGGTAATAATTAAATTAGAATTTAAAGGGATATTTTTTATTTCTATTTTTCCTGCAGTAGGGTTGGGGTAAATTTTAGTTTCCTTTTTTTTTAAATCTTTAGTAGACAAAGAAGCATCATAACAAGTAGATTCTGGGTTGTTTAAATTGTGTGCATTAGAATCTGATAAATTACTTCTTCTTAACACCATTTTATCCATAAAAAAGAAACTAGACCTTGCATCAACGATTATAGAATAATTACCAGCAGTATTAAAAGTTGCCCATATAAATCTATATGAATTTCCATCGTTTGTGTTTGTTACAAAACCCCATTTTCTATCTGGAGTTGAGTTTACGGGATGCCTATTCATAAAAGCCTTAAAATAGCCATTTGTACTAGAACCCTCTGGACAATCTCTATCTGGATTACTATTACAATTAGGCTTTGGTTCTAAAGCAGGAGAAGCAGTTGGACTATTTGATGATGTAGCATAAAAATCATCTGCTTCTATTTTTAACCAAGCATCATTATGTTCTCCACCAGAATCACCAGTACCAATTCGTCCACGCCAAGCAAACCTGTAAGTTCCTGGATTGTTAATTTTTATATTGTAAGTTATTGCTGCACCTGATAAAGAACTGAAAGATTGAGTACCATCCCAATATATATAATCAATAGTCGATCCAGATAAATTAGGATCTGATTCATTACCTAATTTCCAGTCTGAATTAGCAGGTAAAATACCAGATTCCATTTCTATAGTTAACAAACCGTTTTTTTCTTCGAAAGGAAGTATACCATCACATGTTGCAGTTTGCGCAAATAATTGTAACGAAACTATAGATAAAATAAGAAATAAATTTTTTTTTTGCATTTTGAGTTTTATGAGTAATACAAATTTAAATGAACTTTAAATACGAAGTATCCTGTTGTGTAATGGCGTTATTTTAATGTTTTCTGATACTTAATCTCATAAACTCCAGAACCTAGAACAACATTTGTATTTTCTACAATAGTCACTTTGTTATTAGTATCAAAAGAAGAAAAAGTATTTCCGTTTATTTTTAAAGATACAAACTCAATTTGATTTAAAATAATTTTAGCCTGAGTGTTAAAAGGCACTTCCAAATTCATTGTTAAAAAACCATCTTCAGAATTCCAACTATTTTTGATTGTTCCAAATGGTGTTGGTACAGATACTTGTGTACTTGAAATTTGACCTGGAAATTCTGGATTTACTATAAATTGTTTAAACCCTGCTTTTTCTGTTGATGATTGAATACCACCTAAAGACTCATAAAAATACGCAGCAAAACCACTGTGCATTGGATGGTTTAAAGAGTTTGATGGCCCTTCCAATTCTTCCCAAATAAACTGACGCTCTGGCCATGTTGTGAAACCTGAATTCATTACATAAGTTTGACTTGGAAAATCTGGTGTTGTTAAAATTTGATACGCTAAATCTGCTTTTCCGTATTTAGATAACACTGTATAAATGTATCTGTTCCCATGAATACCTGTAGAGTGATGACCTCCTTTTACTTCAACAATATTATGAACTAAACCATTTACAACAGTTTCAATTTCTGACTCTGGAACCATACCAAATTGTAAAGCTTGTACAGTTGCTGTTTGACTTTGATACCATTTGTGTTTAGTATTTGGAATAGCAACTAAAAATTCTTTATTAAACGCTTTTAGCAACTCTTCTTTTTCTTGTTTCATTTTCGCTTCATAAGTAGCATCATTGTTCATTTTTGCAAATTTCTCCATAACTCCTAAAACATCATAAAAATAGGCATTTGCAGAAATAATAGGATCGCATTCCATTGCACTTGGGTTTTTTCTTCTATCCCAAAGTGGAGGACACCAATCTCCCATTCCATCTTGCATAATTCCATTTTCTCCTTTAAAATTCAAATAGAAATCGGTTAAACCCTTCATTGGTTCGTAATAGTCTTTTACGATTTCATCATCACCATAAAACTTATAATTATACCAAGGCAAATACATAGTTGCAACACCCCAATCTATTTTTGCGTAAGTAGAAGTTCTTTTACCTGGCGCAATCATTGTTGGCACTTGAAATTTTAATTCTGGATTGTTATGCCCTTTTGTTGGACGCATTTGGGTTTTGATGTCTTCCATATATTTTTTGTAGAAATCGTACATATCGTAATTGTACAACGCATATTCACAAAAAGCATGTGCATCACCTAACCAACCGCATTTTTCTCTATGTGGGCAATCCTCTGGAATTCCGTGTACATTATCTACAATGGTCCATTTACTGATGTTGTGCATTTTGTTTAATAATGGGTCAGAAGAAGAAAAACTTCCGGTTTCTTGAATATCTGTAGCCACCAAAACCGCTTTAATCATATCTGCATCTGGCTTTCTAGAAATTCCTTTAATTTTGGCATATCTAAATCCGTGATAACTAAATTTTGGTTCCCAAGACTCAATACCTTCACCTTTACAGATGTATTTGTAAAATTGGGGCATCCCATTGGCTCCACCACCAGTTGAACCTTTAAAAATATCTTTTCCGTTTGTTAATAAGGCTTCTGTTGTAATGATATCTATGAGTTGTCCTTTTTTTTCTTTTACATTAATTTTTATCCAACCAGCAATATTTTGACCAAAATCTACAATCCACTCGCCATCTTTTCTTTTAAATACTTTTTGAGGTGTTAATTCTTGTAATTTTTTAATGGCAGGCATTTGTTGTGCGCTAATTGTTCTTAATTTTGGTGATGCTATTTTTGCATTTTCCCAAGCACTATCATCATAACCAACTGTGTTCCATTTTCCTATTTCGTAACGTGCGTCATAGGTGTCTCCTCCGTAAATATTGTTGAATACTATAGGACCTGTTGCTTCTTTCCAGTTTTCATCTGTATAAAAATCTGATGAAGTACCATCAGTATATTTTAGTTTCACCAAACATTTTACAGTTGGTGGGCCATAAGCCATATCTTTTTCAGATTCTGGATCTCTTTTCCAAGAAATATCTTGTGCATAAAAACCATTTCCTAAAATAATTCCGAATGCATTTTTGCCTGTCTTTATAGCTTCTGTAATATCATAATTTACATAATAGGCTTGCTTATCATAATTGGAAGGTGCAGGATCTAAAACGTGATCACCCACTTTTTCTCCATTTAAAAACAACTCGTAATATCCTAAACCGCAAATATACACTTGGGCATTTTCTATTTTTTTATCAATCGTTAATTCGTTTCTAAAATAACTAGTAGCAAAACCATTTACCTTTTTAGGCGTTTTCATTCTACCTGTTTTGTAGTTTCTAAATTGATATGGAGAAGTTCTAGTATCTTTATTTAAAGTAATCCATTTAGAATCTCCCCAGTTTTTTTTAGAAATTAATCCCATTTCAAATTTTTGGACAGCAGACCATTTTGTAGCTTCTCCGTTTTCATCCCAAATTTTTACTTTCCAAAAATAGGTTTGCATTGCTTTTAACTCCTCTCCTTGGTATTTTACAAAGGCAGATTTGTTACTTTTTACTTTATTTGAATTCCAAACATCAGTATCAGTTTCATTTAATTTTTCTACTGATGTTGCTACCAAAATATGATACGCAGATTGCGATTTATTGAAACCTTCTGCATTAACAATCCAAGAAAATAAAGGTTGTTTGCTTTCTATGGTTGATGGATTTTGTTTGGTATTTACCAATAATTTCTCAAAAGTTATTGAGCTGCTAGTTGTAGAAACTTGTTTACAAGCAACTAAAAGAATAGCTAAAAAAATTATGGAACAAAACGTTTGTTTGTTTAACATCATTTATGTTTGACCTTACAGGTTATGGTTTTAAAATTTAATATACTTTATCTTATTTTACTATAATTTTATGATTAGAAATCCCTTGCTCACTCTCTAATTGTAATATGTAAATGCCTTTTTGTGAATTCTCAAAACGCACTTGTTTTTCTGATATAAAATTACCTTTTTGAACTTCCATTCCATTAATTGAATAAATTCTATATTGTGCCTTTTCTCCATTGTTTATTTTGACATTAAACACACCTTTACTTGGATTTGGAAATATTTTAATTATTTGTTCTTGTACTATCTCAGAAGTGGATAATGTAGCATTACTTAATTCAATAATATTTATAGAAAGTTTAGGCAAAGTAATTCCTTCACTTCCTTGATTAATTAAAGTTAACGGATCTACATCAATACCCATAGCTCTTTCTTCATCTATTTTATTAAATGCAATCGCTTTGTGAATTGATACATCAGTATATTCCTCTCCATCTAAATTTATATTGAAAGGCACATCTTGATTACTAAGGTTTACAACGAAAACGGAGGTCTTACCATTTTTTGTTACAACTCTTGCGTTAACAGCTTTTACTCCATCTACTAAATTTGATACTTCTACGTCGCTGTCTAATAATGTGGTATTTTCCAAAGCCAAACGAATGATTTCATAAGCTGAACCAAATAATGTTTTTTCTAAAGGATACTTAATTCTTGGGCGCTCTTTACCACTAGGAGAAATATAGGTTTCCCAAACGTAATGAGAGTTTAATTGCCCATTTACGCTAAACCAGTTGGCACGCTCAAAAACATCTTGATTTTGACTCATAAAAATATAACAATCTGCCATTCCTAAAACAGAAACCGCATTTGGGCCTCCAGATTTCACCCCCCATTCTGTTAACCATATTGGTTTATTAGGTGCTACTTTATGGGCGTAATCATAAATAGAATTTCCTAAAAATTTTCTAGCTGTAAGTGCAGTACTGTAAGCTTCATCACTGTTATTAGAATCATCCGGATCTGAACCTACATAAGTATGTACTGTAACCGCATCAAAATATGTAAGGTCTTCTGTTACATCTTTATTCCAGTTAGGGTTTGCCCAACTATCTCTTCTTAATAATGGTACAGAAACTCTTATGTTAGGATCTTTAGCTTTTAAAGCTGCAGACATCGATTTTGCTCTTGCAATATAATCTCGAGTATTAGGTATTATGGAGCTTCTTTGTCCTGGATAAAAATTTTCGTTACCTAACTCTACTACTTTCACTTCAAACCCTCTAGAAATCAAATCATTATACCTGGCTATAGTTTCTGGACTTCCATTGTTAAAATCGGCACCATCTGCACTCATATTAAATGTCCACATCATATCAAAACCTTTACCGGTTTGAGATTTTCTTGTTGCATTTAAACTCGTTAGCCCCTCAATACCAACTTTAATATTATTGGTATCAAATATCTTTATATTGGCTAGTAAATCAGGTGTTTTTGTTTTAATTGTTTTATTTACTCCTTGTTCATATTGAAAAGATTCTTCTCCAAAAAGTCGCGTAACATCTCTTCTCCAATCGTACCAATTAGCCCATAAACCATGAGGAAACCTTATGGTAATTGGTTTTAATTTATTAATTAAGTCTTGCTCTTTTTTAGTAGAAAAATGATGTGTATTGGTTCCTAACAAAAGGTTGTTAAAGACCTCTCTTGATGAAGATGATATATTAATAGTTGCCTCCATATTAGGTAAATTAAAAGGGTAATCTTGAGAAAATACTGAAACAGTACTTAACAAGACAAAACAAAGCAACTTATTCAACATTTCTGTAATATTTAACTTTTAGTTACTCAAAAATATTATTATTTTCTAAAAACAGTATCCTGCACAGTCCCTCAAAAAAGTTGATTTTAATCAAGGTTCTATCAACCTGAAACTTTAAAATTATACTTGAAACTATCATTATTGTATAAAGAGTATCAATAACTTAAAAGTTTTACAGAACCTTCTAATCCTGTTGGCGCCAAATCTTTGTAATTTCTAGTCCATCTTTTGGTTAAAGGATTGTTGAGTGATTTACAATAATTGGCCAATACTGTTGTGTATTTAATTTCTATTTTATTTTCTCCTTGTTTTAAGTAATCTTTTACTTGATAAATCGATTTTCCATACCAACGTTTTCCTACTTTTTTATTGTTTATATACAATTCTGTAACTCCTCCATTTACATTTCCTAAATCTAAATGTGTATAATTACCATCGTTATTTACATTAATTGTATAGCTAATTTCTCCTCCAAATGAACTTTGTGTTTTGTCTTCTGATTGACTAAAATCAATCAATTCATCCATTTTCCAAGTAAAGGTTTTTCCATCAACTCTAGTTCCTGAAACATTCCATATTCCATTAACTGTCTTTGATTTTTCAACTTTTTTTGAATTGATTAATGGGATTTCTGTTGGTTTTTCATCTTCAAAAACTAACAATAAAGATTCCAAAGGATTCAAAGAAATTTCTAACTCATTTGCATTTTTAGCATAATAATATGGTGTACTTTCTCCAGTTTCTGGATTCCATACATAAGGATATTTCCCTTTTACAGGAAAATCAGCCTTAAATTTTGCAGTTTCAAATTTGTGAACATTTGTAAAAAAATACAATTCTTTCTCTTTCGTATATTGATGAATTTGATACACTTTTTTAGAAGGACTACTCATTACAACATCTGGAGCAATTGCAGATTTCTCAAGAATACCTTTTGTCCAATTGAGTAGGTTTTTTAAAGATTTTGGCTGATTAACTTGTATAAATGCATTTGGATTTTTAGCTAAGACTCCTTCCATCACTCCTTTAACCTTTGTATCGTTTTTATCAGCATCCTTAAAGTGCAATGATTTTTTTGGAAGCTCATCAATCACAACAACTTTACCTCCTGAAACCACAAATTTTTGAATGGCAATAGCGGTTTCTGGATGAATGGATTGTAAACTCGCCAAAACCAATAATTTGTAGCGCATATTTCCAAAAACAATTTCACCATTTTTAATTTCAGCTTTAGTCAACACATTTTGATTGAGATATTCACAAGAATAACCTAATTGACTAATGGGTTCCCAGAGTTTATGTAAATATTTAGGTTTTAAATGAAAAGGTTCTCTTGCCAAACCTTTATCTCCCCAGATATCATCAGTTGGTCCAATAATAGCAATCGATTTATCTGCTTGCGAATTTTGAAAAACTGCTGATAATCTTGCATTGTAATCTACCCAACTATTCAAGTGTTTCCACCAGGTATTTTGTTCACTAAAATAGGCTCCATAACGAATCCAACCAGGAAAAGGTTCTGAAGCTGGCGAATAATTATAACCGTGTAAAATTGAATGATTAATCCCTGTAATGAAATTCATATCATCGTGTTGTTTTATTTCTTCTAAAGTTGTTTTAAAAACACCACGTGTATTGGTCATTACTTCTGAACTTATAATTTTTTTATTGGTTAAATGACCGCCAGCAGAAGCATATAAATTCCAAGTCATATAGCCATGAGATTGATTCCATTGCCATAAAGAATCTTTCATTTCTGCAGAATAAATCCAGTTGTTACTTTCTGGAATATCTGGTATCATATAACCATCTAACATTCCCATTAAAAATGGTGTTCCATAGGCTTGATATCTACACAAGACTCCATTAGCTTCACAAAAATCTTTATAGGTTTGTGTAAAGTTTTTTAAGAAAACCTCTACCAAAAGCTTGTTGTAATCGTAACGAACTCGTTTTAATTTCTCTTTAAATTCTGATGAAAAACTTTTTGCGTACTTATCATTACTGTAATTTCCTTTAGCTGAATAAAAAACAAAAGGCATCCATTTTTTTAATTGATAACCGTAAGCGTTAAAGAATAGCTCATCAAAACCATCTGTCCAGTTGGCTCCAGAAACCTCGATACTATCACAAAAAATTGCTCTAATCAATTGATTTAAAGGAATCCCAGAACGTTCAGAAATTTTCTTTAAGCGATTTAAATACGCTAGGGTCATTTCTTTTTTGTAGTGATCCATTACAGGGCCTGCTCCTCCAGGAGCACCTAAAGTAACCTCTCTAAAATTTTGCTGAATTAATGCATAACTCAGATAATAATCCCCAGGTTTATCAATTTTATAATTTAATTTTTTGTTTTTATCTAAGAATCCTGAAAGGTTGATAATCTCATCTTCATTATTACAATTTACTGGAACTAAAGCTAAGTTAGCAAGAGTATAAGTAGTTCTTTTACTAATATGCCTCTGTGAACGAGATTTGTTATACTTTTTTTTGTAACAATTGATTAGGAAATTTTCATCAACTTTAATTACAGAATTTGAATTATAGAATATTTTATCAGTTACCATTCGCTGACTGGTTTCTTCGTCTTTTAAAAATTCTCCTCCAAATGGCCAACCTGTGCCAGCAATGATATCTGTAATCATCCCCAAATCTTTGGCTTTTTGTGCAGCGTGAACAACCATATCTACCCACTCATCACTCATCCAAACTAGCGACTTTTCACTTTTATCGAATGCAATAGGCATCGCAATAGGATTAATTTCTACACCACAAAAACCGACATTTTTTAGAGATTCTAATTGTCTGTCTAACTCTTCTTTTTTTACTTTATTTCCATTCCACCACCAACGTACAAAAGGTCTGGCTTCTGCTGGTGGGTTTTGGAATTTGCTAAATAAATCTTGTTTGTTTGTGTTTTTTAGACTTTTCTCTTCACAAGAAAAAAGAACCAAAACTAACACAAGAGCAAAAAAACAAGTATAAGCTTTCATTTATTAAATAGTATTAACGTATAATATTCGTTGAAAAATAGACTTTCTTTCAACGATTATCATCCTGTACTTACTTGTCAATGAGAATTAAATGAAATAGATGTTTTTTAATTAGGTTTTTTTTTACGTTTTCATATTATTATCCTATTGTTTGATAAATTTTGATTCGTAAAGTTTACCGTCTACATCTTTCATTTGCATTATATATACTCCATCACTCAAAGAAGATACATCTAAAGTGCTATTATTTACAGTGAATGTTTTTATCATTCTTCCTGATAAATCATACACCTTTGCATTCAATATTTCTGCACCTACAATAGTAAGCATCTGACTTGCTGGATTTGGAAACAAGTTTATGTTATTAAATTCAAGTTTATTTTCAGAAATACTAAGACTGTTAAGGTAATCTTGAAGATTTTCAATATTCATTACCTCATTAATTTCAGTTTCAGAAAGTACATCATCGAACATATACACTTCATCCAGCATCCCTGTAAAATTTCGAACTATTTGAGTGGCTGAAAATGAACCAAAAATTAGTTTGCCAAAAGATTGTGGTTTATCAGTTTCAAATTCATAATTTTCAGCAATACTTCCACGTTGTTGCCCATTTACATAAAACTTATGCTGTCTTTGTCCTTCTCTTTGGTCTATAACCAAAGCAATATGCAACCAATCATCTTTTTCATTATTATCTACATTAAATGAAATGGATTTTTTTTGATGCGAAGACCTAAAGCTTAAATCAGCACCATTAGAATATAGTAAGGTACGTCCATTGGTAGGTTGCAAAATATCTCCACGAGTTGTGTAATCTGTAACCTTCAACCAAAACGCAATTGTATATGCAGTTTCAGCACTGTATTCGAAAACATTATTTGCAGATGTAAAATAAGATCCTTCTGTATAACTAAAGACACCTCCTTTACCGTATTTTCCATTAGCATAGGTTACAGCAGATCCCATAGTTGCATTATTCCCATTTCCACTTTCATCATTACCATTCTCTTCTAATGGTAAATAAAACAAAAGTTTGTTAGTAAAAACACCTATTTTATCTAAAACCTTAAACTTTATACTTGCTTCAGCAGTTTTATCATCAGTATCTGTAACTACAGCTTTTAACTCATATTCACCACCTTCTAAATCTAATAATGATGACGTACTAGATGAAGAAAAATTAAAAGGAGCAGCTGTTTTTGTAGCTATCAATTGATCATCAAGAAACAATTCTACTTTCTCAATGCCTTCATCATCACTAACATTTAACTCAATATCTAGAGACGAATAACCTTTTTCAATTTCACTATCTGCCCTAGGTGTATTAAACGAAATTTCAGGAGCATAGTCTACAAATACGCTTGCATTAAACTCCCAAACTCCAGGTATCACATTAAATTTTAGAAAAGCATCATCCTCACTATTAAAAGAGATTCCCTGAACTGCATCTACAAATGCATTATCTTTCCACACAGTTACACCTCCAACAGTAACTTCAAAAATTTCTGTGTTGATTTTAGGAATTCCTACAACTGCTAAAGTATTATTTGGTGATTCTAGTTTAAGTTTAAAATTGGTTTTATTAGCATCTACCTCAACTGATATATCTCCTTTTACAGATGGCACTTTCGTTTTAAAAGATTCCATATTAGCTAAAGTTGGACATACTTCGTAAGACGCCCAAGCTACTTCAGTAGCTTTAATTCCTGTTATATAACGAGACAAAATATAGTTAGGCGCATTCCAAGCGTGGTTAGGCGTACCCAAACTACCTTTTGGATCACTCTCAAAACGTTCGTACAAAGTGGTTAAGTTCGGGTTATCCACCTGATAATCATATACCTCTCGCATTCTAGTTAATGCTTTTTCTGGATGCCCTAATTGCATCAACGCCTCTTCTGCTAACCATTCAAAATGTGGACTTGATTTTCTAACTGGGAATAACACTTCATTTACTAAAGTATCATAGTGACTTTCATCTGCTAAACCTGCTATAACAGCCAATGAACTTACACGTTCTTCAATAGGGTTTCCTGAAGTATTATAACTACTACCTCTCCAATATTTTTGAACATAGTTTTGTTTGATGCTATTAATTCTGTTATCATACCAAGATATATCTTCAGTTTTATCTAATACAATAGCCATTTTTTTGGCTGCTTTTAGCGCGATATAATACGAAGTAGCTCTTATTGCGTGTGAATCACGATCGCTTCCCCAATCTGTCCAACTTACGCCTCCTATCCTGTTTTCTGGCATACCATCTGAAGCCATATTCCATAATTTTAAGTACGTTAATATAGCTGGATACGCATTTTCAATAGTAGCCTTATCCCCAGTATTATAGTAATATTGCCAAACCACATTGTCAATAAATTGTAGACTTTGTGCTGCAAATTCGGCAGTTTTAGTTTGAAAACTACCAAAACCTGGTGTTAAGCCTTCTATAATATCTCCTCTACGATAATTTATGGTATTGTCTATTGCTTTTTTCAATAATTTTCTTCCTGCTTCATCTAAAGTATAAAAAATTGCCCCTGTTTGATCTCCAACGTCTCCAATCCACAAAGCTCTTTCTCTATCTGGACAATCCATATATCCGTCTCTTGCACATATATACAAAGTGTTACGTGCCATCCACCATAAACGATTGTAAAATTGATCGTTACATTCAAAATTACCTGTCATTTCTCCTACACCTGTCCAACGATATTTTAGTTCTTGAACTTCTACTCCTGATGGAATACTGTACTCTACAAAATGTCCATTGAACCAAGTATATCCTTCAAATTCTTGAACACCACTTTTAGAAATATAAGTTGATTTTAATAAATGCAAATTATTATCAGTATCAATAACAACAGTTTTACCAGATGTAGCATTCAACTTTATGTAGGGTGTAATTTGTTGGTTAAAAGGGAGTTTTGCTTTTACAGTTATAGTAGAACCAGAATTGTTTATGTAAGGGAGCTGGATTGCAGTACCATTTACTGTCATTGATGGATAATCTGTTAATCCTCTATCATTCCATTGAGGAATGGCACGTTCTACCAAATTGCCCCAAGGCTGACTATTTATTCCTCCTTTTTCTGTAGGAGTATCCCAATTACTATCATCATAACCTTCAGTATACCAAGAATTATCTGTCCAATCTCCCAATGCATTTCGCGCATCGAATTTTACACTATAAGGGGTAATTCTATTATCTTCCCCACCTCCACCACTATTTGGATCATAGGCTGGATGTAATTTCATTTTCCAGGAGGTATTTGTATTTAAATCGGCATTCCAATCAGCAGAAACATATAAACCTCCTTTACCACTATCTAAATGTGATTTTCTTGTACGTCCAAAATACCAAGCTAAAATGGCTATGGTATTTTCACCCGATTTTAAGTAAGGTGCCAAATCAACTGGATCGTAATAGGTGGTATTTGGTGCAGCTCCTCTTGCCAATCCTCCTTCAAATAATACCATCTCTCCATTTATCCAAAGCCAATATTTACTATCAACAGCAATTTTTACCATTGCTTCTGATGGAACTGCATCAATAGTAATGGTTTTTCGAAACGCCATCCAAGTATTGGCTGGTCCATCTTCTTGTTGCCAAATCCATTGAGATTGAGCATTTACAGAAGTTATTGATATTGTGAAAAAGATAAAGAGAGATAATAAAACTCCTCTTCTTTTAGTTTCACTATAAAATTCTTTTTTGCATATCATTACTATTTACTTTAATTTTTTAATATTTATGATTGATAAAATCTTCTCAACATCATATTTAGACATAACCTGAAGTTTGTCGATTTTTTATTTAGACTACTATGTTAAAAAGTATATGTGTAAAAAGTATCCTGTAGACTCCTTATCTAAATGTAATTCACTTAAGGTCTGTTCTTTAAAATAAATATAGAAAAGTCAGTTTTAAATTTTTAAGTGAGTATTTTATTTTAGCAACTGTAATAATTGTTACAAAAACATAAAAAATCAAACATCACTATTAACATGATATTTGCTTTTATAAAATTATGGCGTTTTGTTCTTTTTTTAATACAATAGTTTTACAAAGGAATTGTTGATATTTAGAATATAAACACCTTTAGCGTAAGAAGAAATATCAATAATATTCCCTTTACCTTCAATCATTTTTTTTCCAGTGATGGAATACACTTTCCAATTTTGAGGTGTTTGGTTTTTTATTTGAAATACCCCATTGTTACTTGGATTAGGAAAAACACTTATCTTTTCAATGTTATTTTTATTAACAGATAATTGACTATCAGAAAATATTGCTTTGATATTTAGATCTGATGTTACTGTTATTGCCAATGGATTATCAGTACTTGTAATATCTCCTTCCCAGCGTTCAAAATTCCAACCACTATCTGCAATAGCATTTAAACTCAATTCTTGCCCATTGATCGCAGTTCCACTCCTATAATTTAAAACACCCTGACCTTCTTTACTAAGTGTTATAGTATGGGTCATTGAATTATTTGGAACAAATTCTATGCTATCAAAAACAATACTTCCAGAAGTAAAATTATTATAAAATTTAAATTCATTAATCGTACCTGTCCATAATCCCCAATTTGTTAAATCGAAATCTAAAGTATGCCATTGGTTATCATTTGGCACTGTTTCTTTTTTCCTGCCGCTTGCAAAAGCAGTTCCTGGTGTATTTACCAACATTTGAAGATCTGGTTTGTCTGTGCTATTTTTCACTACAATTTTTAAAGTACTATATGTACTCGCATTTATATTTAAATCAGTTATGGCGAACATAGGCCAAGAAACATCAGAAGAAAAATCTACACTTAATTTATCATCATCTGTATGTATTGTCATCCCATTTTTAACCGCAGACCAAGCAGAAAAATCATCTGTAGTAGTCCAAGCATAAGTTGCTGGAGTAATGGCTTGAACAAAATAGGATTCTGTTTTGAATTCAAATTTTTCAAAAGCAAAAGAACCTATTTCAGTTGAAATCACTACTTCAGAACCAGATTTACCATCATTTCTTGCTTTAGTGGTTAGACTTTTCCATTCTGTAAATTGATGAGGATTTGGATTTTCATAATTTTCGTAAGCAGTATTACCTTCTTCTGTTAAGGTGCGATCTGGATTTCCTTTAGAATCAAAACCACTCATAACATAATTCGAATTATTGATTAAAAAATTCTGAAGCTTGTTATTCTCTTTTCCATAAGATTTACTTCTATAATATAATGTTGTGCCCACTGCTAAATCTGTAGTAAACGAAATTTCTACAGCTTCATTCGCTTTATAAGAAATTGAACTACTATTATAATTATATAGTAAGACATCATATTCATCTTCTGTTTCATTTTTAGCAAAAATAGCGTCTAACTCATTTGTGGAAGTATTAGGATTCCCTGAACTACTGGTTTCATAACGAACCAAACCTTGCATTGCATCTAATTCTTTTATACCATCTGGATTTTCGCTTCCGGTTCTATTTCCCCATCTGTAAATAAATTCTAAGCCTTTGTCTCTATTCTTAAAATAGGTATTCGAAAAAATCAGTTCTACGATTTCTCTGTGTGAAGTTTCACAAGTTATATATCCTTTTCCATCTGCTCCACTCATTGTAGTAACCGTAGAATATTCCATAATATCTATTGATGTTTCAGGGTTCCATTTAGGATTATTGATTAACGGTGCAAAATTTTTAGTGTATTTTCCATTCATATCTCTAAGACCACTATTCCCAATAATAATATAATCTGATAACCCCCAAAAATCACACTTAATATTGTTCGCGTGATTGTAATCAATAAGATCATCAATAAACGAAGCATAAGGTTCTCCTTTATAATTTAGAATAGTAGCATCATTTCTATACAAAAAACCTGGATTTCTAGTATGTAAACCTACTTTTGCATTAGGTAAAATGGCTCTTACAGCACTTTCTGTATTGGCAAAGTGTTCGATAAAATCTTGTTTAGTACCAAACCAATGATCTGGAGTTTCTATTTCTGATCCTACTCTAAATCGCCATTTTAAGACTTGTTCTTCTCCATACGTTTCTACTAATTTGGTCATTAACGCTTTTATAAAATCGTGATAGGCTTGTTTATTTGCTGGTGGTAAAGAGTTTCCATAAATGGATATTTTTTCATTTTCTCTGAAATTTACATTATCTCTTGTCCCTTCTGGAATAAAAGTATACCCATGCTGAAAAGCCCAAGGTGGTTGATCTAAAGCAATTTGTAAAATTTCGGTTTGTGAATTGACTACTTTATTTAATCTTTCTATCAATGGATCCCATCTATACACATATTTATTGTTGATAGAATCATAAATACAAGGATCAAAATCTAAATCTTTTACATTCTCATCATTTACCTTTTTATTGATTCCTCCAATCATTCTAACAATATTCATTTTAAGACCTGTTCGAATATTAGATCCATTTCTTGGACTTATTCTATTGGCAATATTCCAAATATCGTGTATTGGTAATTTTTTGTCAGTTTCACTTGTAAAATCAGTAGATAACTTTACTTGACCCTCTGTGATGTTAACAATA
>Ga0209137_1001006_pt1 | contig 27784 bp, 31 predicted proteins | sample SaaInl5LU_22_DNA_FD_184642 | JGI IMG/M metagenome (GOLD analysis project Ga0209137, IMG submission 184642) | Marine microbial communities from expanding oxygen minimum zones in the Saanich Inlet - ESP_105LU_22_DNA (SPAdes) (version 2) | ecosystem: Environmental > Aquatic > Marine > Intertidal...
ATACTTGATCCCGATGTACTTTGATCTCATGCTCAAAGGACGAGAAATTCTCGCAATACCGGAACGTGCCAAGACTCCCAATACTTGAATGGATTAAGACCTACAATCAATCCAAACTAAGTGACGATACGGTCGCAGCCGTGATCGTCACCATTATGCTGATCCCGCAATCACTCGCTTATGCGATGCTTGCTGGGCTTCCGCCTGAAGTCGGCCTGTATGCGTCGATTTTACCCTTAGTTGCCTATGCGCTCTTCGGCTCTAGCATGACGCTCGCTGTCGGACCTGTAGCGGTGGTCTCTCTGATGACGGCAGCCGCCGTCAGTCAGGTGGCGACTCAGGGAACCCCAGAGTATTTAGGTGCTGCCATTCTATTAGGCCTGTTGTCAGGAGTGATCTTGATGGGACTTGGACTCGCCCGCGCGGGCTTTTTGGCCAATTTATTGTCCCACCCGGTGATTTCAGGGTTTATTAGCGCATCGGCAATCTTAATCGCGTTCAGTCAGCTCAAACATGTTCTGGGAATCCCAGTCAACGGACATGACTTGCCGGCCATCATTGATGATCTCGCGACGCATATTCAGGAGACCAATGGACCTACACTCATCATCGGCGGACTATCCATCGCCTTTCTATTCTGGGTCCGAAGCGGACTCAAACCCCTGTTAATCCAAATAGGACTCTCCTCAGGAATGGCCAGCACAGCCAGTAAAGCAGGCCCGGTCATAGCCGTCATTCTCTCGACCGCTGCAGTCAGCCTCTTTGCATTGAACCAGTTCGGCGTCTCTATTGTTGGCGTCATCCCGAACGGCTTGCCAACTCCCGCGCTTCCAGCCCTTGATTGGTCCCTTGCACGTGAACTGTTGCCGGCCGCTTTCCTGATATCAATCGTCGGCTTCGTCGAGTCCGTGAGCGTTGGCCACACATTAGCGGCTCGTCGACGCGAGCGGATTCAACCCAACCAAGAACTGATTGGACTGGGAGCAGCCAATATCGCCAGTGGGTTAGGTGGAGGATTTCCAGTCACCGGCGGTTTCTCGCGCTCGGTGGTCAACTTCGATGCTGGGGCACGCACCCCCTTAGCTGGGGTCATGACAGCCGTCATGATTGCACTAACCGCTTTATTCTTGACGCCGTTGTTTGAGTTCTTACCCAAAGCCGTCCTTGCGGCCACTGTCATTGTGGCAGTCCTCTCTTTGGTTGATCTCAAAGCGATTCATCGTGTTTGGGTTTTTTCAAAATCCGACTTCATCGCCATGATGACGACCATCGTTACCGTGTTAGGAATCGGAGTCGAAGCGGGGATCATCGCTGGTATTTTAGTGTCCATTAGCTTTCTACTCGCGAAAATCGCGCGCCCACATTTTGCTGTGATTGGCCAAATTCCAGGCACTCAACACTTTAGAAATGCGGATCGTCATCAGGTGTTAACAAGTGAAAAAGTACTGGCTGTACGTTTGGATGAAATGTTGTATTTCTTAAATGGCCATACCTTCGAAGATGCGGTCAATCAGCTTCTTAACACCAACAAAAACCTCACGGATTTAGTCCTTTTGTGCACAGCAATCAACGAAATTGATGCCTCGGGGCTTGAAGTGCTGGAATCCATTAACGAACGGCTCGATTCCCAAGGGATTCGATTTCACTTATCTGAGGTCAAAGGCCCAGTGATGGATCGGCTCGACCGAGTGGGTTTTAAAGCGCATTTAACCGGTCAGATTTTCTTGTCGCACTATGAGGCCATGTGCGCACTCGACCCTGACTGTGAAAGCAACGGTCACGTTCGATCAGCGAGACCTTAGCAACTCTCTAAAGGGTCGCTCTGCAACCAACGCGTCAAGAGCCTCGGACACAGACCAACCGGAAGCAACAAGCAAACCGGCTTGCAGATTCCAATCAAGATCGGACAACAGTTGATAAGCCTCTGCGGTGCTGAGCCGATCGATCTGACCGGCCAAGATCCGAGCTTGTCGGTCTTTGAGTTTGGCGTTCGTCGCCTGCACACAGAGCATTTCATTGCCAAGCACGCGGCCAAGCTGGGTCATGAGCGTGGTCGAGAACGCATTTAATAATGCCTTTTGAGCCGTTCCAGCACCCAGTCGAGTGGAACCTGCCAGCACCTCGGGCCCAGTTTCTGTGATCAGTCCATAATCCGCGATCTCGGCTAACCTGGCTTGCGGATTTGAGGTCACTCCGATTGTCAACGCGCCGCGCGCCTTGGCTTCTTCGAGGACTCGACAGGTAAAGGGTGTATTCCCAGACGCAGCAATCCCAATCACCACGTCAGACTGCGAAACCAACTGCTCAGACACTTGTCGCTCAGCGTCAATCGCATCGTCCTCAGCCCCCTCAACAGACACGGACAAGGCACGAGGGCCGCCAGCAATCAGATATGCCAGTCGAGCTAATGGCCAACCAAAGGTCGGAACCAATTCAACCCCGTCTTGAACCCCGATTCGAATCGAACAACCAGCGCCTGTATACATCAAACGCCCATCGCAACCCCTCAAGCGGTCAGCGGAAGCATCAACGGCTCCGCCAATCGATAACGCGATATGACGGACGGCCTCAATTGCCTGTGCTTGAGAAGCCAGCAATCGATCGAGCTGCTCCAATACGGGCAAGCGGTCGAATGTTCGACCGGAGGGGTCGACCACTTCGGTCGGCGGAAGAACTACTGTTTTTTCGCCCACGCGTCTTTCAATGTCACTGAACGGTTGTAAATCATTCGATCGGCTTCACAGGCAGGATCTTGTTTGAAGAATCCGACGCGCTCGAACTGAAAAAAGGCCTCGGGCATCCGTGTATGAAGCGATGGCTCAGCCCACGCTTGTCCGACAATTAATGATTCCGGATTGATCACAGATGCAGGGTCGTCGTAGCTTCCGGGATCAGCGACCGTAAACAACCGATCATAGAGATGCACATCAACAGCACAGGCGGATTCGGCATGCACCCAATGAATCGTGCCTTTCACTTTACGACCCGACTGGTCTTCACCTGAGCGGGTTGCTGGATCATAGCGAACATGGACTTCAGATACCTGTCCGTCGTCGCCAATCACCACATCGTCAAAATCGACAATAAAGCCGTATTTTAAACGGACACTGCCGCCAGGAATCAGTCGGAAAAAACCCTCCGGTGGATCCAATGCAAAGTCCGAGCGATCGATATAAAGTTCACGCCCGAACGACATCGTACGGGACCCAAATTCCGGACGCTTAGGATGCCAAGGAACAGTCAACTCCAGTGGCGCTTGATCCCAATTGGTGACCACCAGCTTCAATGGATCGAGCACCACCATCGCTTTGTGCGCACGGCCCTCGAGATCATCACGAACAGAACCTTCCAGAATCTGCAGTTCGATCGTGTTGGGTTTTCGCGTGACGCCAATGCGCTCACAAAATAATCGAATACCTTCAGGTGAATATCCTCGACGACGCATTCCAGCGATGGTTGGCATTCTGGGATCATCCCACCCCGAGACATGCCCTGCTTGAACCAATGCATTGAGCTTTCGTTTGCTGGTCACAGTTCCTTCGAGTTCAAGCCGGCTGAACTCGGTCTGTTTTGGACGACTGGGCACAGGAAGCTTTTTCAAAAGCCACTCATAGAGAGGCCGATGGTCTTCAAATTCAAGCGTACACAGCGAGTGCGTGATCCCCTCAATCGCGTCACTCTGACCATGCGCATAATCGTAAGTCGGATAGATACACCACTGATCACCGGCACGCGGGTGCGCGATGTGACGAATGCGATATAGAGCGGGATCGCGTAAGTTCACATTGGGCGCTGACATCGAGATTTTTGCCCGTAAAACTGCTGCTCCCTCGGGTAGCTCACCGTCTCGCATTTTGCAAAAAAGTGCTTCGTTCTCTTCTGGTGAACGATCCCGATAAGGGCTATCAACACCTGGCTCGGTTAGGGTCCCTCGATTGAGACGCATGGCTTCAGCAGACTGCTCATCCACATAGGCGTCCCCATTCCGGATGAGATGTAAAGCCCAATCAAAGAGTTGCTCGAAATAATCGGCGGTATGACACAGATTCGACCATTCAAATCCAAGCCAGCGCACATCGTTTTCGATCGCATCGATGTATTCCTGAGATTCTTTTTCAGGGTTGGTATCGTCAAATCGCAGATTACAACGACCACCAAATTCTTCAGCCAGACCAAAGTTCAGACAGATACTCTTAGCGTGCCCCACATGAAGATAGCCATTGGGCTCTGGCGGAAAGCGCGTCACGATTTCCGAGATTTGCCCTTGCTTGATCTGATCTGCAATTTTGGTGCGAATAAAATTCGTTGGTTTCTCGCTCACAACTACACCATCAAAAGGGCAGCAAGTTGCTTCCGACCTGCGCGCGCACGCGGATCCTCGTTCCCCAAGCGATCAAAAATCTGGATCAATAACAGTCGGGCAGCATCGTCATTGTACGTCCGGTCAGTCCGCACGATGACCAGCAAATGATCAATCGCCGCCTCAACTTCATCTGACACCATCAGGTGGGCTGCCAAGAAATAACGCGCCTCACTGTCTTGTTCACTGCCTGCAACGCGTGACTCGCAAGTCGCACGATCGGGAGCACCTGTAAGAAGATCCTGAAAGGCTTTGCCTGCCAAAATGGACTTTGCACGCGGGTCCATTTTTTCCGCATCGGGTAACCGCTCAATGATGGCTTCGGCACTCTCAAGATCGCCTTTCTTCAACAGCGCCTGTGCCATATCAAGGTACACATCATAGTTTTCCGGATCATCGGCGGTGATCAACTGATACAAGGCGATCGCTTCGTCATACTGACCCATCTCAACCAGCTCAGCCGCACGCTCTAAGGGCGAGGCTTCGACCCGCTCGACATGCTTATCCAACATCGCTCGGATTTCGCCCTCTGGAAGCGCGCCCATGAAATGATCGGCTGGCTGACCATTTTTAAACAACACCACTGTCGGAAGTGAGCGCACACCCATCCCGGCAACCAGCATCTGCTCGGCGTCAGAATCAACCTTGGCCAGAATAAAGGCTCCCGAATATTCATCGGCTAATCGCTCAAGAATGGGACCTAAACTCTTACAAGGACCACACCATTCCGCATAAAAATCGACTAATACAGGGGTTTCCTGTGATTTTTGGATAACATCTGTTTCAAAAGTTTCAGACGTGACTTGGATTGAATGAGCGTTGGACATAACAACCTGTGAGTTTCGTAAATTTGCGACGGAGTATACCCTGTCGTGAGCTGTTGAAGTGAGACCCCACATGCAATTGAGTGATAGACAACAAGAAATTATCGATGAGTTCCAGTTTTTTGATTCTTGGATGGATAAATACCAATATTTAATCGACCTCGGAAAAGAACTCGAACCCCTGAACGATTCAGAAAAAAACGAAGGAAACCTGGTTCGAGGATGCCAGTCACAGGTCTGGATGGTCGTCGATGGTGATGCCAATCACGTCAATATTCGTGCAAATTCTGATGCAGCCATTGTTTCAGGACTCATCGCTCTGGTCGTCAGACTCTACTCAGATGCATCCGCTAAAGAGATTGTCACAACAGAGCCAGAATTTGTGGAAGCGATTGGTTTATCTCAACATTTGTCTCCAACTCGAGCAAATGGACTGGCCTCGATGTTACAGCGTTTAAAAGCTGAGGCTGCGAATTTAATCGCCAAAGCCTAATTCGCTCTTGATATAGGACCTATTCAGTCCTATATAATTCGCACCTGGAAATGAATGTGTGGTGTGCGAATGGTTCGTCTGTCTAAACTGACTGATTATGCGTCTGTGATCCTGGCCCAGATGGCCAGGCAACCTGACGTCTTGTGGTCAGCCGGACAGCTCTCCGAAGACTCCTCGGTCCCGAAGCCGACCTGCATTAAGTTACTGAAACTTCTCGTCAAGAGCGGCGTCCTGAATTCAACTCAGGGTGCTCGAGGAGGGTATAGCCTAGCGCGACCACCTTCACAAATTCCGGTGAAAACCATTATCGAGGCCATCGAAGGACCGACGGCTATCACGGAGTGCGGCACAGACGAAACGCTGTGTCGACTCACCGACCACTGTTCAGTGATGTCACGGTGGCGGGAATTAGGTGATCAGGTCGATCACATTCTGACGAAGACGACGTTAGAGGACCTGATTAGCCCACATACGCTCTATGCGCGATCAGATCGGCGAATAGAAACTTTGGAGGTGCATTGATGAGTCAACAAGAGATCGATCAGTTAGTCGACCAAGACTATAAATATGGATTCGTAACTGACATCGAGTCCGATACCCTGCCGCCTGGCCTCAATGAGGACGTGATTCGAGAAATTTCGACACGGAAAGGAGAACCTGAGTGGCTTTTGGAATGGCGATTAGAAGCCTACGCGAAATGGTTGACGATGACCCCACCTGATTGGGCCCATGTTGACTATCCACCCATCGATTTTCAATCCATCAGTTACTTCTCTGCACCCAAAAAGCAGGGGGACGGACCACAAAGCCTGGACGAGGTCGATCCCGCGTTAATCGACACCTACAACAAGCTTGGCATTCCACTTGAGGAGCAGAAAATGCTCGCAGGTGTCGCGGTCGATGCTGTGTTTGACTCGGTGAGTGTGGTGACCACCTTCAAAGAGAAATTACATGAAGCCGGCGTGGTTTTTTGTCCCTTATCTGAAGCCGTGCATTCACATCCCGAGCTTGTGAAAAAGTTCCTAGGCGCAGTGATCCCTCAAAATGACAATTACTACGCTGCACTCAATTCAGCCGTGTTTTCAGACGGCTCATTTGTCTATATTCCAAAGGGCGTTCGTTGCCCAATGGAGCTATCCACCTATTTCCGGATCAATCAGCAAAATACGGGTCAGTTTGAACGGACATTGATCGTGGCTGAAGAGGGCTCTTATGTGTCCTACCTCGAGGGTTGCACGGCACCTCAGCGAGACGAAAACCAGTTGCATGCAGCAGTCGTTGAGCTCGTTGCTGAAACCGATGCAGAGATCAAGTACTCCACCGTTCAAAACTGGTTCGCTGGTGATGATGACGGTAAAGGTGGGATCTATAACTTTGTCACCAAGCGTGGCGAATGCCGCGGTGACCGCTCAAAAATCAGTTGGACCCAACTCGAAACTGGATCTGCAATCACGTGGAAATATCCAAGTTGTGTCTTAATCGGCGCGGATTCTGTGGGTGAGTTTTATTCTGTTGCTGTTGCCGGCAAAAAACAGCAGGCTGACACCGGCACCAAGATGATTCACATCGGCCCACGCACACGCTCGACCATTATCTCGAAAGGGATCTCGACCGCACGAGGCCAAAATGCCTATCGTGGCCTGGTTAAAGTGCTACCCGGCGCCGTCGATGCCAGAAACTTTACCCAATGCGACTCCCTGTTGATCGGCGACCAGTGCGGTGCGCACACCTTCCCATACGTCGAAGCTGAGGAGCCAAGTGCACAACTTGAGCACGAAGCAACGACCTCAAAGGTGAGTGACGATCAGTTGTTCTATTTGAGAACGCGAGGCATGACTGAAGAGGATGCACTCAACATGGTGGTCAATGGCTTCTGCAAAGAAGTCTTTCAGAAACTTCCGATGGAGTTTGCGGTGGAAGCCGAAGCACTCCTTGGCATCACACTTGAAGGAGCAGTTGGCTAATGCTGTCTATTCGAAATTTACACGCGCGGGTTGGTGATAAGCCGATCCTCAAAGGAATCAACCTCGAGATCAAGACTGGTGAGATCCATGCCATCATGGGCCCCAATGGATCCGGCAAGAGTACGCTCTCTTCGGTGTTAGCCGGCCGCGATGACTACGAAGTCACCGACGGTGAAGTGATTTATCAGGGCCAAAATCTGTTGGAACTTGAGCCCGAAGAGCGCGCTTGGGCAGGAGTCTTCTTATCCTTCCAATATCCAGTCGAAATTCCTGGTGTCAAAAATATTTATCTGCTGAAAGCTGCCGTCAACGCCGTTCGTGAACATCGTGGACAACCGGAACTGAAAGCCGGCGAATTTTTAAAGCTGGTACGTGAAAAACTCAAAGTCATGCAGATGGATGAAGCATTCCTGCATCGGAACGTGAACGAAGGGTTCTCAGGTGGTGAAAAAAAGCGGAATGAAATTTTGCAGATGCAATTACTCGAGCCAACGCTAGCGCTTCTGGATGAGACCGATTCAGGTCTTGATGTGGATGCATTACGCATTGTGGGTGAAGGCATCAATCGGATGCGCTCACCCGACCGAAGCGTGCTACTGGTGACCCACTATCAGCGCCTTCTTGATGTTGTCAAACCAGACTTCGTCCACGTTTTAGCACAAGGTGAAATCAAACTCTCAGGCGACCACACTCTGGCTCAACGGCTTGAGCGCGAAGGTTATGAAGGGATTGAAGCAGCATGAGTGGGTTCACTGCCTGGTTAGCCGATGCCGAAGATACCCATGCGATGAAAGCGATTGCCGTTGGCCTTCCAACCAAACGCGTTGAGTCGTGGAAGTATGTCCCAACACGAAGTCTGGCTCGCACGACCTGGAAACAAGCCGATCCTCAGGGTGTTGAACAATTCGCACTGACTGCCGGTTCGTTTATCAATGTTCCGACATTGGACGGCCTGTCAGTAACTGGCCCTGACCTTCTTCCGGGTGAACAGCGTCGGCTCAACAAGATGAGTGAGGCCCATGGTTTTGCCCTGACCCAAGCGGCGCTCGAACACAGCCGTCTCATCCTGACGGTTGGAAAAACGGCATCGGTCGCACTCAATTTGCACCATATCGCCAATCAAGCCAGCAGTGCGGGCTTTGCCGCTCTGGTCATCCGTGTCTCGCCAGGCGCTCAACTCACCTTGATCGAACAATTTGATCGGGCCACAGTGGAACAAGCAAACCTCAGTTCGTTGCGATGCCTCATCACACTCGGTCGTGACGCCCGCGTGACCCATGTGCGCTTTCAAGCGGCCAACTCGCACGCACACGTATTCACGAACCTTGATGTGGAGTGTGGAGAACACGCCAGTTACCGTCTACAGACCATCGAATTTGGATCCAAGCTTGCCAGAAGCGATATTTACGTGGCACTTGCTGGCAAAGAGGCCCAAGCCTCAGTCAACGGATTAGCGATCACAAACGGTTCTCAATATCACGATACACATCTTGCGATTGATCACGTGGTGGGTGATACAAAAAGTGAGATGACGTTCCGTAATATGGTCGATGGTAAAGGCGAAGCCACCTTCAATGGACGCGTGCTGATCCGAAAGGATTCACAACGCTCTGGGACCGAACAATCCATCGCCAACCTACTGATGTCTGACTCCGCTCGCGTCAATCCGAAGCCGGAGCTTGAGATTTACGCAGATGACGTCACAGCGTCACATGGGTGTACAGTCGGAAGCCTCAATCAAACGGAACTCTTTTACTTAAAAAGTCGAGGCCTCTCGGAAGCAGATGCCCGAGCATTTTTGCAATATGCCTTTGCCGAGAAAATCGTTGAGGAAATTGAAGACCCCGAGATTCGAGACCTCGTGGAAACACAACTCTTGGGTGAATTGACGCACGGTGAATTGATCGCCGAACTCAAGGAATCGGTTGATGTTTGATCTTGCGCGCGTTCGCAGCGACTTCCCGATCCTCGCGCGTGAAGTCCATGGCCAGCCCTTAGTTTACTTTGATAACGCAGCCACTTCGCAAAAACCAACCAGAGTCATTGAGTCCATCAGTGATTACTATGATCGGTATAACTCCAATGTGCATCGCGGTGTTCATACCTTAAGTGGCGAAGCAACTGACGCCTATGAAGGTGCCAGAGTCCGAATTGGTCGCTGGTTCGGTGTTGAAGATCCCGGTGAGGTCATTCTGCTCCGCGGCGCAACCGAAGCGCTGAACTTAGTTGCCAATACGCTCGTCGATTCACTAAAACCGGGTGATGTCATTTTAGTCGGTGAAACCGAGCATCACGCCAACATTGTACCTTGGCAGCAGCTTGAAGCCCGTATCGGTGTGCGCGTCATCCCTATCCCTGTGGATCCTAGCGGTGCCTTAAGTCTTGAGTCAGCCAAAACCCTCTGTAGCGAGCATCCGGTCGCTGTCATTGCCGTTGGACACGTCTCCAACGCGATCGGCGCGTTAAACGATGTGCAAGGGTTTGTGACACTGGCTCAGGAAAATCAGGCATATTCTGTGATCGATGGCGCACAGGCTGCGCCACACATGATGGTGAATGTCAAAGAGCTCAATGCAGATTTTTATGCCGTCAGCGCCCACAAGTGTTGTGGCCCAACCGGCATCGGAGTCCTCTTAGGTCGTCGTGACTTGCTTGAACGCCTACCGCCCTGGCAAGGCGGTGGCGACATGATTGATCGCGTCAGCTTCAGCGGGACAACCTACAACGAGCTCCCTTGGAAATTCGAAGCAGGAACCCCGAATATCGCGGATACGATTGGTTTTGCGACAGCACTGGATTATCTGGAATCGATTGATTTCAAAGGCGCTGTTGAACACGAACATCGCGTTCACAGCCACCTGACCGAAGCCATGCTCAGCCGCGACAAAGTCGATGTCCTGGGGCATCCCAATCATTGGGTGAGTGTGTGCTCGTTTAATGTCAAAGGTGCACACCCTACCGATGTGGGAACATTGCTTGACCAGTTAGGCATCGCCGTACGCACAGGTCATCACTGCGCCATGCCGACCATGGAACATTTTGGCTTACCGGGCACAGCGCGGGCGTCAGTCGCTTTTTACAATTCCATCGAAGAAGTTGATCATTTTCTGGAAGCACTCGATCGTGTCATTGGGATGTTGACCGACTGATGATTCCGTTTGCTGAACTGGATAAAGGATCAGAGCTCACCGTTCTCGACAATCTCACCGGCAAGCAAGTTCCGCAAGGAGTCCCCCTCACGCTTGGTGTGGGTGAAACCGTGGTTGTCACACAAGCCCTTGGAGACACCCTCACGTTGGATATTGGCGGTCGTCTTGTGCGTATCGAAACCGAAGATCTCGCCAAGCTCGGTGTTGCTTCTCCAGGCAAAATCGATGAACCCGCAGGCTCCTCCCTTGAGGATCAAATCTGGGATGTTTTAAAACAAAGCTACGACCCTGAAATCCCTGTCAATATCGTTGAACTCGGTTTAATTTATGATTTGAGGATATCGACATTAATCGACGGCCGTACACACGTTCGGGTTGACATGACGCTCACCGCGCCGGGTTGTGGGATGGGACCGATCATGGCACACGATATTAAAACCAAAATCGAAGCCCTCAGAGAGGTCGACCAGGCCGACATTCAAATGGTGTTTGACCCGCCCTGGGATGCCAGCCGAATGACTGAAGAGGCACGGTTGGAAGCGGGATTATTTTAGGAGAACCCATGAGCCAATGGATTGAAATCTCGACTTTGAACGCGCTTGCTGATGGTGCCTACGAACGATTCGAATTTGACGATGTCGATGTTCTTGTCTTTCGTGAAGGCGAGCATGTGTATGCCATCGAAGATCTCTGCACACATGATGGTGCTGAGCTTTGTGGCGGTCTTTACATTGACGGCGAAATCGAATGCCCGCGACACGGCGCGAGATTCTGTGTCAAAACAGGCCAAGCGCTCTCTGCTCCAGCCTATGGGAAAGTCTCAACATTCCCGATACGAATCCACGAAGACGGGGTCATCGAACTTCAACTCGATGATGCCTGATGCGGTACTCATTACCGCTATTTGGCGCCATCGCGGCTGTCGCAGCGATCACCTTCGAGAGTCTTAACGTCCCACTTGGCGCCATGATTGGACCGATGCTCATCATTGGGCTCACCGTGCATCTCACCAAAGTCAATCAAGCACCCGGACTGGATGCTCACCATTTCGCAATCCTCTTACTGGGTTTAGCGCTCGGCAGTCGCGTGACTTCGGATGTCTTTGAGCGAGTGACACTCTGGCCATTCAGTCTAACGATCCTGATCGTGACCATGGTCATGATTTTGTGGATCGTTGGAAAACTGAATCAGCGGCTGTTAGCGCTTGATCGGATCAGCGCACATATGGCAGCCGCGCCTGGAAACCTCTCATCAGCCCTAGCTGTAACCGAGCACTATGGCGGCGCCTTGTCTCAAGTGGCCGTCTACCAAAGCTTGAGACTCGCCTTCCTCACGCTCTTAGTTCATTTTCTTTTTGTGGTTCCCGAGACGACTCAACCGACGATCCTATTTCAACACACAGATTTCATCATCTGGCTGATCGTTCTCAGTGTCTCCTGGGGACTGCCCGCCTCTTGAGAGTCCTCCGTGTCACAACTCCTGGACTGATTGTCGGTGTGTTCGTGGGTGCAAGCTTGAATCTACTCGAGCTCGCCACACTGAATACCCCACCGATGTTCATTGCATTTGCCATGATGCTCTTCGGTTGGCGTATTGGAGTCGATATTGTCGGACAGGGGGTCCGTACCTTGTTAAAGACCATCCCGCCTGCGGCAATCTCAACAATGGTCGCTATTACCATTGCCTTGATTGGCGCTTACATCACCCATCAACTTCTTGGGTTCCCATTCCTTGATGCAGCGCTTGGATTCATGCCAGGTGCCTTTCAAGTCATGCCGGTTGTTGCCTTGGAAGTGGGCGCCGATGGTCTTTATGTCACCACACAACACTTGATTCGAGTCCTCGCGATGGGGATGCTCATTCCTTTCTTTGCCAGCTACTGGAGCAGACCTTGAGTTATTTTGACCATTTCAATCACGCCCACAATGCAGACGTCTCCGGATGGACCCCCTGGTTCCAACACGATGCATTGCTTGGCTATGTTCAAGATCCTTTTAAGTTACGTGGCATCGAATTCGGACTCTGGCGCGAATCGGATCAAGGTCTGATCATCCCGAACGAGCCTGAAGTAGAGCTCAACCAACTCTTTGCTCGATTTGCCAAGGAAACCTATGAAGAGGGGTTACTTTGGAGTTGGGTGGGCGAGCCCTTTCCAGTCAAAGCCTCAGTCACAGACCCGACACGATTTGTGATGGAACGGACGCTCACTGCTCCACTCGGCTGCCTGACATTCGGGGTGCACTTGAATGGTTATGTCAGAACCCGCCAAGGGATCGAGCTTTGGGTGGCCAAACGCTCCCCACACAAGCCCACCTTTCCAGGCAAACTCGACAATATGGTCGGTGGTGGGCAACCGGCGGGGCTGGGGTTATTTGAAAATCTTGTGAAGGAATGTTTCGAAGAAGCCGGGATTTCAGAGACCCAAGCCAACCAAGCGATAGCAACCGGGACGATCAGTTATCGACATACCGACGGCCGGGGACTCAAGCGCGATATTCTTTACTGTTTCGATCTGGAATTACCAGATAGCTTTGTACCGGTCTGCCATGATGGCGAGGTGGAATCGTTTCAGCGTCTCCCGATTGACGAGGTGTTATCGATCATTGCCACGAGTGATGCATTCAAATACAACTGTAATCTCGTGATTATCGATTTTGCCATCCGCCATGGCGTACTCACAGGCGACAATACCCCTGAATACGCGATGCTCTGTGAGCGCAGAAATCAGCTGGAAGGTTAACCGAGCCCTGCCAGTAGTCGCAGATCCATTGGTGTTCTTAAGGAAGGGTCTTCAGCATGGCAAGGTTCGTGTCCGATCACCTCGTCATAAGCGCACTGATGAACAATGCATGCTGTGGTCCCACCCGCTTCGGCCAGAGCAATCCCGGCCTGAGTCGATGATTTAAAGACCTGATTATCACCGTCATCTTTTTTCAGCATGGTCTCACCAACATCGGTGATGATTTTGACCAAGTAAATGATCCCCTCGAATGCATGGATTTCGAGTGTCAGCGCCCGGCCTTTTCCAATCAAAGCTTTCAGTTCAGCCAAGGTCATCAGGCAATTCCTTGGAATCGATTGTCTCGAAGCATATTGAGAGAGTGCCTCAGAGCATCCAGGCTTTTCGGTGAAAGAAGGCCTAACCGATTGATCAATTCATGATGATGGGACGCCGCTGAACCACCAACAAATACCGGAATCCTAGACTCAAGTTGTGACCGTAAACGAGTCAATTCTGTCGGAATTCTTGGGTCATCGGCAGGATAGGTCAGTGACAGACTCACTGCTCGCGCACCCGATTGCATCGCACAGGCCGCGATCTCGTCAGCCGGTGTATTCGGGCCCAAATAAACAGGCAGCCAACCATCCACTGAAACCAAGGCTGCCACCATCAAGGCACCTAACTCATGCAATTGACCTGTGGGTGTGGTGATCACGATTTTCGGTTCATTACCGGTATAGGTTTCTCGGAATCTAAGCGCACCGATAAAGGTACGAAGATGTGCCGTTGCCATGTGCTCGTGCGCGATTCGCATTTTTCCGAGTCGGGTTGACTCACCAATTTCAGCCAGCAGCGGTCCAATTACTGTTTGCAAGAATGCGGGTAAAGATTGTTTGACCAAACCTTCTTGCAGCAGCTGATCAAAGCGATGCTGATCCATTGTCTGTACCGAGAACATTAGCGCATCAATATCATCAGCAGACTCTGAAGATTCGAGTGGGCTTGTCCAACTGGGCCGATAAATTTCGGCTTGAACATCCTGTGAGACCTCGTAGCGACTGTCTTCTGAGACCACATCGCGCAGGGCTTCGAGCGTTAAAGGCGCGACATCCACAAGACGTCGACCATTTTGTTTGGCAATTCGGATCAACCGCAAACGCTCAATATCATAGTCGCTGTATAAACGACGCTTGGTATCACTACGCGCGGGCTCAACAACGTGGTACCGTTTCTCCCAAGCGCGGATGAGGTCGACCGTCAAGCCTGTCCGATTCGCCACTAAACGAATGGGGTGACGCGGTGACGTATCGATACTTGAAATTGTTTCTAATGTAGCCATACCTCGTAGTGTGGCAAGTTTGTCCTAGTTTTGTCCAGATAAATATTGAACATGAGATTGCTCATCATTACCCTCGCGGTTCTCGCCCTGATGTATCTGCTAACACGCGGATCAACCAAGGGATGGATCGCTGAAAACAAGTGGAAAGTCGTCGGTGGCGCCGTCGCTATCGGCATTTTGGTGCTGGTCGTCACCGGAAAATTGCCAGCACTCGCTGCCCTAGCTGCGCCAGTTGCGGCCTTTGGTCGACGGCTGTGGAGCATGCGGGGATTACTCTCCATGTTTCCACAGCTTCGGCAGATCCTTGGCTTAGGAGCAGCAGCAAGTGCAGGTGCAGCCCATGCCAATCAAAAAGGCCAAGCCAATGATGAGCCGATGACAGCAAAGCGCGCGGCAGAAATCTTAGGGATTGATGAAAACGCAACGCCTGCTGAAATCCGCACAGCACATCGCAAACTCATGGGTAAAATGCATCCCGATAAAGATGGAACAGATTACTTAGCTGCTCTGATTAACGAGGCTCGGGATTATCTAATCGCTCGTCACCAAGACAAGTGAGAACCGCCTTACCTAATCCCAACCCAGCGGCATCGTGGGCATCATAAATCAGGTCAGCACCGGCTTCCTTGACGCGAGTGACTGTATGGCGGGATCGTGTACTCACCGCGATGACCCCCTCAAATCCACGATCGCGGAGCCGATGGGTCGCCCAGCACTGGGATTCAGGCTCCGGCATGGTCAACACCACAGCTTCTAGCCGTCCAAATCGGAGATGATTCCAAAACCCGGGATCCTCAGCATCTGCAAACACCACGCGGCGGCCCGCTTGGCGATGCGATTCTAATTTTCCCGGATCCGCATCAATCCCAACGACCTTTTCGCCATCTTCAGTCAGACTGTCAAACACAGCGGTCCCAATGCGACCCATCCCGATTACCAACACATGCGCTCCGCCAAGTGTCAGTGGTTGCTCATCCGGGTGCCGATCGGTACGCTCAAGCCGCCCAAGAAAGCCTTCATATCGCTCATATAACTCATGCGCAAAGCGGTTCAGCGGCGCAGAAATGACAAAGCTCAAGGTGACGGCAACAGCGATCGTTGGCAACACCGTCGAGGGAATCAAACCATTATCCGCCCATGCTGCCGCCACAATGAGTGCAAATTCAGAGTATGAAAATAAGGTAATCGACATCAAAAACGCGGTGTATGCACGCAGTCGAATCAGCACCAACAGGCCAAAAAGGACAGCCAATTTCAAGGGCAATAACAAGAGAAGCGGCAAGGCATCCATCACGACCTGCAGATCGAGAGGAACTTGCATCCCGACACGCAGGAAAAACGCGATCAACAGCAACTCACGGACACCCCATAAATAATTGGCGATCCCCTTAGCGACCGGATGATTGGCAAATACCATTCCCATCACCAAAGCACCCAATTCCCCACTAACACCGACTGCTTTAAACAACTGAGCACCCAACACCAAGGCCAATAAAACTCCAACCAAGAGATGCAACTCGGGCTCGGGTGAGAGCTTTTCCAATCCTTTTCTTAACAAGGGCGCAGCCAATGGGATGGCTAAAAGACCTAACGCAAATGGTGAGGGTGCAGAGTCTCCACCAACGGCTAACAAGGTGACCGCCACTAAATCTTGCAAGACAAGAATACTGATCGACAACCGACCATGAAATGCTCGTATTTCTCGGCGCGCCTCAAGGCCCTTGGCCGCGACCACAGTGCTTGAGAATCCCAGAGTCAGCGCTAGCGCAATCTTCATCTCAATGGATAAATCCTGCGTTAGAGCAAGCGCCAGAATCAAAGCCGACAGCATCAGATGCAAAAGCGTCCCGAAAGCGACATCAAATCGGAAAATCGATCGTGGATTCATTTTGAGGCCAACCGCAAAGAGTAAGAGTTCCACTCCGATTTCCGAGGGGATCTCCAACCAATGTTGGCTATCACCTAATCCATTGGCTGCGAACAAGGCTCCCGCAGTCAGATAGCCAACCAAAGGCGGCAACGCCGCCCAACGCGCGATTTGACCAGCACCCCAGGCGCCAGCGATCCAAATCAAAACCGTCGACATCATCAATGCGCCGCTCCCTTCCATTGCACTTTGTGGCCAATCCCTGGCACTTCACGGACAAGCTTTGGTACTAAATATCCGGGTAATGCATTCAATAATGCTTGATGAAGTGCAGCCACTTCCAGATCAGACACGTCAAAATGATGTGCCCCGGACACTCGATCTAAGACGTTCAAATAATACGGATCAATCCCCGCCTCAAACAACCGTTCGCTTAAGGCAATGAGCGCATCTGCAGAGTCATTGATCCCTTTTAAGATCACCGATTGATTCAATACCGAACGACAGACCCCGCGCAATTGACTGACTGCATCCATCACCGGCTGATCAATTTCATTGGCATGGTTGCTATGCAATACCATCACTACAGGCAAAGCGGTCGCAGCAATGGTCTGGCACAGCGTCTCAGTGACCCGCTCTGGAATCACAATGGGTAATCGCGTGTGAATCCGTAAGCGGTTGATGCTTGATACAGATTCCAACCGAACAAACAAACTAGAAAGCGCCTGATCATCAGCCATCAATGGATCACCGCCTGACAAGATCACTTCATTAACTTCCGGATGGGCCTCGAGGTAGCCCACCAACCCATCAACCTCTCTCGCGGTCAGCGTATTCTCCTGATAAGGAAAATGTCGTCGAAAGCAATAGCGGCAATTAATGGCGCAACCACCACGGTAGATCACCAAGACCCGCGATCGGTATTTGTGCAATACCCCGGGCATCGGGCCTTCAAGTTCATCCAACGGGTCTTTCACAAACCCGGGCATCGCATGGCGCTCGTCAGTCACTGCTAACACTTGGCGCAATAAGGGATCGTGAGGATCACCTGGCATCATCCGGGTGACAAAAGGTTCCGGCACTCGAACCGGAAAATCCGGCGACTGGTCCACAGACTGCACCTGATCGGCCATCAGGCCCAAGCGCGATAATAATTGATTCGATGTCGTTAACGAATCGGCAAGAATCCGTTGCCAGGCCTTCACAAACGCTGTTCCAGCACCCGTTCAACCGTATCGACAATCGCTTGTGTCTGGGAATCAATTTCTAAATTTAAGTGATCGCCTGGCTTGACCCGACCGAAGGTGGTGAGTGCACGAGTCTCTGGGATCAGGTGAATACTCATCTGCCCATTGCGACTGGTTTCACCGACGGTCAATGAGCACCCATTCAGTGACACATAGCCCTTGGGTAAGACATATTTCAACAGAGATTCAGGGACACGCCACCAAACAGCCAGATTGGCCCCTGTTTCAATGACTTCAGTGACTTCAGTCTGCCCGTGGATATGTCCGGAAAGCACATGGCCACCAATCTCATCACCAAAACGTGCCGCACGCTCGACATTCACCCAAGAGCCAGTGTTCAGATCGCCAAGATTGGTCAATCTAAGCGTCTCATCAATCACATCAAACTGCACACCCTGCGGATCCCAACCAGTGACCGTGAGGCACACACCGTTAATGGCAATCGATGCTCCGGTTTGCAGATCTGCGTCCCGCCCTTTAGGCATGCGAACCTGGATCCGTCGAATTCCTTGATGATCATGGATCTGTGTGACTTCACCCAATCCTTGAACAATCCCTGTGAACATTACCCTGCCAACTCCTGAATCAGTGATCGAATCAACGGATGTCGATCTGCGGTTCTCAAAGCCATACTGCGACCCAATTGAATCATGGGTTGATCGGATCGGAACACGTCTGAAAACAATCCCATCACCATCGCCACCGTCCGGTGATCTATGCATCGCTCGCGCGCCACCGTTCTGGCCAACCGATCACCGGCAGCGGACGGGTGTGATCGCAGAGCTTGCTGTAACGCAATCACATCAGCAAAACCAAGATTGGCACCAAGGCCTGCCAAGGGCAGAATCCCATGCGCTGTATCACCGATTGCCAGCAAGCAACCAAGTGCGTCTCGTTTAAGCGCGTGTTGAGAAACCGGAATCCAAACAGGTTCGCTGACAAATCGCAATGCCCCACGCGCTGCTTCACTCAACCGAGCCAATCGTGCAGCAAGCATGTCAGTACTGCACTGTGCGAGCGCATCGGCCGCATCGGTCGGCAAGGACCAGACCAAACTGACTCGATGCTCGCCATCGCGATCCGGGAGTGGCAAAAGCGCCAACGGGCCCTGCTCAGTAAAAATCTGAAATGCCTCTCCGTCATGTGGTTGCTCGCAGTGAAGTGTTCCCACCAGCGCCCGCTGATGATATCCACCATCAAGCCATTCGAATCCGGATGCTTGAGCCGTTGTTGCTTGCCGACCTTCCGCAAAGATCACGAAATCAGAATCGATCGTCTGGCCATCCTCGAGGATGACGCATCCCTTTGGATCCACTCGTGCGACCGCTTGCTGCTGGCATTGAATGGGGCTCCCCCCAACGGTTTTTAACAGTTGGTTACGCACCCAATGTGCTTCCACGAGATGGCCAAGCCTTGGATCTTCAAAGGTGACTCTGGCATCACTACGCGCATCGATGACTCGCATTGATCGATAGCAACACACGCGAGCATCGGGCGACCAGGCATGAATGTCTGACAGAAAACCTGTCGATTTCGGTCCAAGCGCCCAAACGCGAGCATCCATTTCAACGGTTGGCTGAACGGGCTGAAATCCAACCGGATCAAACACAGACACTTGATGACCGGCCCGGTGACACACAACAGCCGCCGCTAGACCAATGGATCCACCACCAATGACAACCGTCTTCACGAAATCACTCCCATACCGGCCTCAGCAATTTTTCGCTTCAGCCAAAGACTTTGGTCGCCAAAGGCCATCCCAAGGCTGGTGAGGAGCTTCCGCGGAAACAGCTCGCGATCAAATAACGCCTCAAGACTGGATGAAGCCAACCGGGTCGCATCACGGTTCATACGCCATTGGGAAAACGCTGTTTTGACCGCTTCATCCGGATCCTGACTCCGCAGTGCATCAACCAGCAGGTTGACACCCCGAAGCGCAAGATTCAGACCTTGGCCTGCGACTGGATGAATGGTCTGCGCGCCATTTCCAATTAACACCACCCCCGGCCGGTAGGGTTGGTCAACCCAGCGCTCAACCAACGGAATCACGACTGGATCCGAAGCGAATTCAATGCCGCCAAGCTCAGCAGGGACTGCTTGCTGTAACGCGCTGAGCAATGTTTCTGGCATCTGACTCAAGCGTTCTGCATACGCCGGATCCAGTGACCACACAAAACCATAGGTCGACGACTCGATGGGTAGGATTGCCAACGGACCGGTCCCAATAAATCGCTCATAAGCACGACCGGCCTGTGGAGTGTCCACCTGAATACGGCCCATGATCGCGGAGCGATCAAAAGGTCGCCGCTGAGCTGTCAGCCCCAAAGACTCAGTGAGTCCACTTCGCCCCCCATCGGCCAAAATCACCAGATCAGGATGAATCATTTCACCGGACGACAGCTCAATTGATGGGTTGTGTTGTGCACTCCGAGCGCGTACTTGCGACACCGACAGGCGCTCAATCCGATCCGAGGTATGCTGGGTCAGGGCTTCTTCAAGCGCCAGCGAACAGATCACCCGTCCAAACCGAGGATATCCACATTCCGATGCCCGCAAAAGCATCGAACCTGGCAATCCGTGCTCATTCACGAGGATTTCTGTCAGATCTTCGCCAGCATCTAATTGCACACCGATGCGATTCAGTAAGGCCAGGGTTGACTCTGCCAATGCGAGTGACATCTTCGGTTTTTCCGTCGAGGGATCAAATTGCCGAACCTCGTGACCCTCTTGCTCGAGCGCAGTGCGTGCAATTAAGCCGATCGGACCACCACCAATAACACTGATCTGCACGCTTAGCCTCGCATCAGAGCTTCGATCTCTGCTCGCTCTTTGGGGACCTTTGCAGTGAGCACTTCCGGACCATGTCCGGTAATTAAGACATCGTCTTCAATCCGAATACCAATACCTCGATACCGAGCAGGCGCATCAGATGACAGACTGATGTACAACCCAGGTTCACAGGTAATCACCATCCCTTCAGCCAATTCAACGGGCTGGCCTTCATGCTCATAAGCACCCACATCATGGACATCAAGACCCAGAAAATGACCGGTCCCATGCATGTAATAGGGAAGATATCGCTTGTCTTCGAGCGCCAACTCTAACGGACCCTCGATAATGTTGAGCTCGATCAGTCCTTCAGTGAGGCGGCGAACCGCCGTCTCATGGAACAATTTAATGGATTTCCCGACCACCATCTGAGCAATCGCCTCAGATTGCGCACTCAGTACCAAATCGTAAAGTTCCGCCTGTGCATTCGTAAATGATCCATTGACAGGAAAGGTCCGCGTGATGTCGCCTGCGTAACCGAATACCTCGCAACCGGCATCGATCAATACCAAATCACCCGACCGCAATCGATCGGTCCGATCGACGTAATGCAATATACAGGCGTTGTCACCGCCACCCACGATGGTTTGATAGGCGATCGATGGTGAACCGTCCATGCGGAACTGATGCTCAACCACAGATGCCAGTTGATCTTCTGTCATTCCGGGTTCGCAGGCCTGCATCGCAGCGATATGTCCCTGCGCAGAAATCCGCCCAGCTTCTTTCATGACCTCGATCTCTTGACGCGATTTGATCAATCGCGCCTGGCCCAAATGTCGTGATAAATCGGCACGATGGGAGAGCAGATCACTCCGCCTTGATCGCAAGCCTTTGGCTTTGATGGCTTGATCGACAATGGCTGTTGATGTTTGACAACCAAAGGGATATTCGACCCAAGCGATCTCACATAATAAGGTTTTTAACTCAGTATCGAGGGCTTCCAGCGGATATCCCTGATCAATCCCTAATCGCTGTTTCACATGATCCGGGCCCATGCGTCGTCCAGTCCAGACTTCTTGCTCTGGATGTTTTGGCCTGACGAATAAGCGATCCGGCTGTCCAGGTCCGATCACCAAAACGGCATCCGGCTCAGTAAATCCTGTGAGGTACCAAAAATCACTGGATTGCCGAAACGGGTACTCGGCATCACGGTTTCGAATGACTTCGGCAGCCGCTGCAATGATCGCGAGCGACTTCTCAGGCATCAACGCTTTTAATCGCTGACGTCGCTCTTGATAGACGTGTAGAGAAAACATGGACTTACTCACTTAATGGACAATCGGCTCATGGGGCGCATCGTTTTGGTCACCCCTCAAGTCGGTAGCGATCAACAAAGCAGCTAACCGGACATGTTCACTGACGTCGGCGAAGGCTTTTTCAAGGGATTCATCATCACCATCGGCTTCAATTCGCGCAATTTCGGACAAATCCTCGAGCGCTTGACGAACATCTTCAGAGAGCTTTTTGTCTTTGGATAACTCACCCGACAGCCCAAGTCCTGCCAAAAACGCTTCACACCAGGCCCCAAGTGCATCGGCTCGTTCTTCGATGAGCTCATCGTCTTCCGGCAACAGCATCTCAAAATCCAAGCCGATCCCAGACCAACTCTCATGCAGATTGCTAAATAAGGTGTCTAATGTGTCCGCTATCTGAACCAGACATCCCGGTTGTAAATCCGCGTATTCAGTGAGGCGGGCAACATACTCATCGGGCCGAACGTTGATATTTGCAGCCATCAGTCCTGCGAGTAATCCTTGCACTTCAGAGGCTCGAATATCGGAATTCTGGTCAACTAACCAGTCATCCATCGTACGGTATAACTCTTCGATCATTGGGCACCTCCTGAAGCGATAACTGTATCACGTCTGTTGTACCTGAGAGAGAGCGGACGTATGATGCACAGGAGTTAAAGGGAAACCTAAATGCGTAATGATTTGCACAAGTTGGAACAGCAAGTTGAGAAACTAATCCAACTTTCTGAGCGCCTAGATCAAGAGAATCGCCACTTGCGGAAACAGCAGGTTGAGCTCAAGCGTGCCCGCGCGGTGCTGTTAAAGCAACGTGATGAGGCGCGCCATCATATCGACGCCGTTTTAGGTCGACTCAAGAATTATGAGGTGCTGTCATGACCGAAATCGCAACCGTTCGCGTACAGATTTTAGGACGTGAATTCCCCGTTGCCTGCCCAGCCGGTCAGGAGCACGAACTTGAGGCTGCCGCAGAGTTCGTTGACAACCGAATGCGAGAAATTCAGGAAAAAACGGGGAACAGCGCACTCGAGCGTTTAGCCGTCATGGCGGCCCTGAATATCGCTCACGAACATCTGACTGGCGAGACAAGCGGCGCTGATGATGACCTGAAACGTCTTGCCGATCGAATCGGAACCACACTCGAACGGCTGTCTGAGTCTGAAGCAGGCTGATATACTCGACCTAACCTGGGTTGTTCGCCAGTCGGTGATGTCCCTGAGCCGATACTCTTTTTCCAGGGAAGCACAAAGCATGCGGTGCGCAGGTCCGTTCACGGAAAGCCTAATGTATGTTTGCGTTTCCCGCCTTGAACCGTTGGGTTCAAGGGCTAAACTGACAGCGGCAACCTGGGGCTTTTATGTCTAAAAACGCGCTCAGATCCCAATTATTAACCCTGAGAGATGGGCTGAGTCCCGCACGTCGAGAGACTTTCAATCAGCGAATTTCAAAGTACTTAATCGAAACCCTGCCAACCAAGCCCTTGCGAATTGGCTCTTATCTGGCTTTCGGCTCCGAAGTCGACCTAGACACCTTCCATCAACACGTCTTCAGCCGCACTCATGAATTGCTGGTTCCACGGATCCTTTCTAAAACCACCATGGAAATGGCGGCTTATCAGCAAGAGACCGATCTCGTCATCGGACGATTCGGGATCCGGACATCAAAACACGACGAGGTGGCAGAATTGGACGCACTTGATTGGCTGATCATGCCTTGCTGTGGCTTCGACCGACGAGGTTATCGCTTAGGGATGGGTGGTGGTTTTTATGATCGTGCGCTGGAACATTGCCCACATATGGCGCCGATTCGCATCGGCGTGGCGTACGCTGTGCAAGAGACGCAATTTGAACCTGAAGACTGGGATCAGTCCTTCGACTGGATCATCACCGAAAACGGGTTTATCCGCCGATAATTGCGCTGTGCGCGACTGTGACCGCCAAAATCAGGCCGCCAATCATCATTAGCATTTTCAGTGGATCGCGACGATTCATGCATCCTGCACCTGTCCAAATTTCGTGCAGAATACGACAAAAAATAAAAATGTCAACTTTTATAGTGGGTTAAAGTGATTTATGAGAATCAACTTTTCATAAAGAGGCTAACTGCCGGATTTTCGGTTTCATCAAAGTAGGTGTAACCGATGTCATCAAAATAACTCGACAACTCATCACGCTCAGATAAATCGGCTTGCATCGAAACTAACACCCGACCATAGGCTGCTCCATGGTTCCTATAATGGAATGCCGAGATATTCCAGCGCGATCCGATCTTGTTTAAAAACTTCAACAATGCACCCGGCCTCTCGGGAAACTCAAAACGAAACACCAGCTCAGAACCTGCCGCAGCACTCCGCCCGCCAACCATGTGACGAATGTGAAGTTTTGCCAATTCATTGTCGGTCATGTCAACCACAGGAAGATCCGCTGCGTTCAACTGGGTCACGAGTTGGGTCCGGTCATCCGTGGTTGGATCAGTCGTCACACCCACAAAAATATGCGCCTGGTCTTGATCCGCAAACCGGTAGTTAAATTCGGTGATGTTGCGACTTCCAATCTGTTCACAGAATGCTTTAAAGGCTCCGGGCCGCTCTGGTATGGTCACCGCGAGAATCGCTTCACGCTTTTCACCGACTTCTGCCCGTTCAGCGACATGACGAATCCGATCGAAATTGACATTTGCCCCGGAGAGCACCGCCACTAAGGCTTCACCCGGCCCTTCACGCTCAGCGTATTTTTTGAGACCAGCAACCGACAAGGCACCAGCGGGCTCATTGACACTCCGCACATCATCAAAGACATCCTTAACAGCAGCGCAGATCTCATCAGTGGTGACAGTGATCACTTCATCACAGGTCTCTTTCAGAACATTAAAGGTGTTCTCTCCGATCTGCTTTACCGCCACACCATCAGCAAATAAACCCACTTGCGGTAAAACCACCCGCTCTTGAGCTTCCATCGCCGCAGCCAAACAGGCAGCATCCTCTGGCTCGACAGCAATCACTTTGATCTCTGGTCGCACATATTTCATGTAAGCAGCCATCCCCGCAGCCAGACCGCCACCGCCGACCGGGATGAATACCGCATCGACTGGGCGCGTCACCTGCCGTAAGAGCTCCATGGCTACTGTTCCTTGTCCGGCGATGACCTCAATATCATCGAAAGGGTGCAGGTAGGTGTAGCCGTATTCGTCAACCAACTCCTGACTTTTCGCAAAGGCTTCATCAAAACTATCGCCATGAAGAATGACTTGCGCACCTCTCGCTCTGACTGACCGCACCTTGATCTCAGGTGTGGTGGTTGGCATCACAATCACTGCCGGAATTTTTAATTTCTGCGCACCAAGAGCGACCCCCTGTGCGTGATTTCCCGCTGACGCCGCAATCACACCCTTCGCTAACACGTCTTTTGGAATCCCAACCATTTTGTTGTAAGCACCCCGACACTTAAAGGAGTACACCGGTTGGAGATCTTCCCGTTTCAGAAGCACGGGGCGACCCAAGCGCTTTGAAAGAAAGGGCGCTTGATGAACTGGAGTTTCGATCGCAACGTCATAAACGCGCGCCGACAAAATCTTTTTAATCAGGGTGTCAAACATGAGAAATCCAAACAGAAGCCCTTTATCATAGCGTCTGCGCTTTCTAACAGCTATGATTTTGCCCCCCTTTATGGAGATCACGATGAGCCAGGATGCGAAAAAACGCCAGGTGGCCGAGGCCGCTTTTGAAAAAGTCCGACACCTTCTCGATTCTGAAACTCCCATTGGGATTGGAACAGGGTCAACAGCCAATTGTTTCATTGACGTGTTGGCCAACAGCGGCATCCAAATCCTCGGAGCCGTTGCCTCATCTAAGGCGACACAAGATCGCCTGACTCAATACGGCATTGAACTCCTCGATTTAAATGCAACAGGCTCACTCCCCGTCTATGTGGACGGCGCAGATGAAGCCGATCCGCGACTGAACCTGATCAAAGGCGGTGGCGCGGCCTTAACGCGAGAAAAAATCATTGCCGAAGCCTCTGCACAATTTATTTGCATTGCCGATGACTCCAAACGAGTCGAGGTCCTTGGAGAATTTCCATTACCCATCGAGGTGATTCCGATGGCGCGAAGCTTAGTCGGGCGAGCAGTCGTTGAACTCGGCGGTAATCCTGAGTATCGCCAAGGGGTTGTCACGGATAACGGAAATATCATCCTAGACGTCTACGGCATGTCCATTACAGACCCAAAAGGATTAGAATTGGCGATCAATCAAATCCCAGGTGTTGTGACCTGTGGCCTGTTCGCGAGACGCCCAGCTGATATTTTGTTACTGGCATCAGAAACTGACATTCTTGAATTTTCACGAGACGCTTAAATGACTACATCGTTCGACAAATCGAAATTAAAAATCCTCCTTCTTGAAGGGATCCATCCATCAGCCGAGCGCATTTTCCGCGATGCTGGCTACCAGAACATTGAGACGGTCAAAACAGCACTCACCGGTGAGGAGCTGAAAAGTCGGCTGGATGGCGTCCACTTCCTCGGCATTCGGTCAAGAACCACACTGACTCGAGACATCTTCGAAGCTGCTGAAAAACTGGTTGCGGTCGGTTGTTACTGCATCGGGACCAACCAAGTCGATCTGACTGCTGCGACAGAGCATGGCGTTGTGGTCTTCAATGCACCCTACTCCAATACTCGATCTGTGGCCGAACTGGTGCTCGCTGAAGCCATCCTCCTACTCCGCGGGATCCCTGAAAAAAATGCCAAAGCACATCGTGGTGGTTGGGCCAAAACCGCCAATGATTCCTTTGAGATTCGAGGAAAAACTTTGGGTATCGTGGGCTACGGTTCGATCGGTTCACAACTCTCTGTGCTGGCTGAAGGCCTTGGGATGCGTGTCATTTTTTATGATGTCGTCTCGAAACTACCCTTGGGCAATTCTTTACAAATCCCGTCACTGGAAGCTTTGCTAGGACAGGCGGATATCGTCACTCTGCATGTTCCAGATCTTCCCTCAACGCGTAATTTGATTGACCAAGAACGCATCAGTCAAATGAAACCAAAGAGCATCTTGATCAATGCATCTCGTGGAACAGTGGTTGATATTGATGCACTGACCAAAGCACTGGCTGAGAGCCATCTTCTTGGAACTGCCATCGACGTGTTCCCTGTTGAACCGAAATCCAACAACGACGAGTTTATTTCGCCGTTGCGTGGATTCGACAATGCGATCTTAACGCCACATATTGGTGGATCAACGCAAGAAGCTCAGGAAAATATCGGTGTGGAAGTTGCAGAAAAGTTAGTGCGATATTCTGATAACGGATCCACGCTCACCAGCGTGAATTTCCCAGAGGTCGCCTTACCGCCGCATCCTAATCATCACCGCTTATTGCATGTCCATGAAAATCGACCGGGCGTACTCTCAGCGATTAATACCGTGTTTGCAGAAAACCAGATCAATATTGGATCTCAGTTCCTGCAAACCTCGGACAAAATTGGTTATGTGGTAATTGATGTGGACAGAGATTACTCAGACGTCGCACTTGAAAAGCTGTCTGAAATCGAAGGCACGATTCGCTGCCGCGTCTTGTTCTAACCCACTAACGCATAACGCATGTCGGGGGAGAGAGCAATCGCTCACCCCCCGATACGTTCTCAGGAAATCCGAGGATCAAGCTCACCAGATGCATACCGCAATGCCATCGCCTCAAGCCCAATCACTTTGATTTTTGATGCCTGACCGGCGCAGCCAAAC
>Ga0209137_1001007_pt1 | contig 27775 bp, 17 predicted proteins | sample SaaInl5LU_22_DNA_FD_184642 | JGI IMG/M metagenome (GOLD analysis project Ga0209137, IMG submission 184642) | Marine microbial communities from expanding oxygen minimum zones in the Saanich Inlet - ESP_105LU_22_DNA (SPAdes) (version 2) | ecosystem: Environmental > Aquatic > Marine > Intertidal...
CATACAACCGCAGCAAAAGAGTTCCTAGATTCCAAATGGAGTCGGGACGTTAAGGGTCGTGCTACCGAACTCTGCTACATGATTGAGACGGGTAACTACCTATAATGAGGTTAAGAAATGCCGCTTCAGAAACTACAATTCAAGCCCGGAGTTGACCGCGAGAATACGCGCTACGCAGCCGAAGGCGGTTGGTACGAGACCAACAAAGTGCGTTTCAGACGGGGTATGCCTCAGAAGATCGGTGGGTGGGTGCGCCTGTCCAGTGCGACTTTCCTCGGCGTCTGCCGCTCTATGCTCAACTGGGTTACTCTCCAAGGGCAAAACCTCGTCACAGTAGGCACTAACCTCAAGTACTACATCGAGCGTGGTGGGGCTTACTACGACATTACCCCTATCCGCTCGACTGTTGTCCTGACCGACCCCTTTACTACCTTTTTAGGTTCTGCTGTTGTGCGGGTAGACGACCTTGCCCACGGTGCGCTTGAAGGCGACTTTGTTACGTTTAGCGGTGCTACAGCAGTGGGTGGGCTTACTCTTAATAACGAGTACCAGATAAGCCTGATCGACGAAGATGCCTACACTATTACTGCCGAGACTACGGCTTCTTCTACTGCCACGGGCGGCGGGACTGTTACTGCGGCATACCAAATCAACACGGGCAACGAGATTGCTGTGCCATTTACTGGTTGGTCTGGCGGTACTTGGGGTGCGGGCACGTGGGGTTTTGGTGGTACTACAGACGCCCCCATCCGGCTTTGGAGTCAGGCTAACTTCGGTGAGGACCTGTTCTTTACTTATCGGGGCGGTGAGCTTTTCTACTGGGATGCAACCAACGCGGTTACTACTCGTGCGGTCTATGTGTCTTCCCTTGCCGGTGCGTCAGATGTTCCTACCATAGTTAATAAGGCATTCGTGTCTGACATCTTCCGCTTTGCCTTCTGTTTTGGTGCGAACGATCTGGGTACTAGCGTGCTTGATCCTATGCTTATCCGTTGGTCTGACCAAGAAGACGTAGCTAACTGGACGCCTGCGGCCACTAACCAAGCAGGTAGCCTGCGTTTGTCCCGTGGTAGTGAGATAATCACCGCTATCCAAGCGCGTCAGGAAGTACTGATTTGGACCGATACGGCTGTCTATGGCTTGCAATATCTAGGTGCTCCAGAGGTGTGGGGTGCGCAGCTACTAGGCGACAACATTACTATAGCAAGTCCTAACGCAGCGGTGTACTCGGGCAACATTGCTTACTGGATGGGCACGGACAAGTTCTATTACTACGACGGTACGGTTAAGACACTGCCCTGCTCCATCCGCAGTTATATCTTCAACGACTTTAACTTCTCTCAGTATGCACAGGTGATTGCCGGTACTAACGAGCGGTTCGATGAGATTTGGTGGTTCTACTGTTCTGCTGACGTTACGCAGAATGACCGCTACGTGGTGTACAACTACCTGCAAGACATTTGGTACTACGGCACTCTATCGCGCAGTGCTTGGATCGACGCTGACCTGAGAGAAAACCCAATGGCGGCTACCTACAGTAATAACTTAGTAAACCACGAAGTGGGCTACGACAACCAAGAAACTGCTACGCCATTCCCGATTACAGCTACGCTAGTCTCCTCTGAGTTTGACTTAGACGACGGCGATAAGTTTATGTTTGTTAAAAGAATGTTACCTGACGTAACGTTTGAGGGGTCAACCGCTGATAGCCCTGCGGCTACTATGACGCTATCTCCAATGGAGAACTCCGGTTCTGGGTACAACAACCCCCTATCAGAAGGCGGTAACAGCAGTGCTACGGTAACCCGTTCGGCCACGGTGCCTATTGAGCAGTTTACTGGGCAGGTTTTTGTCCGGGTACGTGGTAGGCAGATGGCGTTTAAGATTGAGTCCACTGAGTTGGGTGTGGCTTGGAAGCTAGGTATACCACGTTTGGATATGCGCCCTGACGGCAGGAGAGGCTAGTGGCTGAGAGACTAGTACAAAAAGTCCAGCCGCCTGCACTGCCAATACCCAAGGCGGGACCACTAAAGCAGTATCTGGATGACCTGAATAACATCCTGCGTCTGTTTTTTAACCTGCTAGCTAACGCGGTTAACAACGTATTTGGGGAGCTTGGCGGTAGGTTTTTAGACGTGCCTAATGCGTTATACTTCTCTACGGTAGATCAACCGATAGCAGTGGTGGACACGGCGCAGGTAATAACGTTCAACCAGACGTACTTAGAAAGCGGGTTTGTGTTGGACGGGGGTACGGATAGCGAGATAACTGCAACGTATTCAGGGGTTTACAACTTTCAGTTTATTGGGCAGCTATCTAGCGGTTCGGCGTCTGCTAAGAACATATACGTTTGGATTACGCGTAATGGCGCTGATCTGGGGTATACGGCACGGGAATTTGTACTACAGGGTTCTGGTGAGATAGACGAAATAATTTGGAACTTTAACTTGGATTTAGCTGCCGGTGAGTACATTGAGATGACTTGGGTGTCTGACGATATAAACGTTACTATGGCAACCGTGCCCCCTGCTGTATCTCCGGCAACCCCACATCCGGGCGTAACATCTGCTGTACTAACAATTAACTTTATTTCCGCACTCCCCGAAGTGCGACCAACACCTCCGTAGGTAATAGTATGCCCGAAGAAATAGTAGTTACAGGTACAAGCGGTGGAGGTTACTCTGGGGGCTTTGGTGGGCGTTTGTCCGGCAGTGTTGGTGGTCTTGGCGACATGTTTGGCTCTATGGATGGGTTAGTATCTGCGGGTTCGTCAGCTCCGGGGTTTTTAGAAGGTGAAAATTTATTCCCTACCGATCTTGACATGTCCGACGCTGATATTGCTGCGTGGTTTAAAAGTCGAATAGACCCACAAGCACTAAAAGATTGGGCCGCTAAACAAGAAGAAGACCCAGATAGGGCCAACATGACGGAGCAAGAAAAAGAGTTGTGGGATACTTACGCCCCCACTCTTGGTGCTTTCGACCCTAATTCTCCAGAATTTCAAGCGGCAATGGACGCCCTTATTTTTGCCGGCACTAGTAATATTCTTACGGGCGACGCTATTTCCGCAGAAGCCGATACCCCCGACTGGCTAGATACTATATCAACCTACTTGGAAGAGGGGGCTAAAGGCGCTGGAGAGGCATTAGTTAATGTAGCAGCAAATATAGGTTCGTATGCGGCCGAAATTTTACCGGGAGAAGTACTAGACGATTTTGCTAGAGACGCTATAAATACTGCGGCAGCTAGTTTTGTAGATAAGTACTTATCTCCTAGCGAAGGTTTTGAAGATTCTACATACAGACAAATAATGGGTGGCGCGGCTACTACTGCTGCAATGATGACCCCAGCGGGGCTTGCCGCAGCAATAATGAACGCTATGGGCGAAGCTGGTAATAGAGCGCGTGAGTCAGGCGCTACTGATGCTCAAGAAGACATAGCTACTATGGCGGGTATTATTCCGGGGTTAATGGAGCAACTTCTCGGACCGGGCAGCAAACTACTTGGTGATGGGGGTAAAGTTTTTACTACCAAAGTTACTGAGGCGCTAATAAGTAATGTCTTTGATAAAGGCAAGAAAATTACTATAGCGGCAGTAACAGAAGCCATTGAAGAAGCGGCGCAAGAAACTGCCCAAAACGTAATCGCTAAAACTGTATATGACCCTGACGCAAATATACTTGGCGGTGTAGGGGATGCAGCAACAGTTGGTGGTGGTTCAGGTGCAATAGTTCAAGCTGTAATAGAGGCAATAACCCCCGGAAAAACCCGCACTGCTACCTATATACCTAAAGGTACGGGCGACGCAGCTACAGCTACAGCTACAGATCAAGAGTTATTAACTGGTACTGTTCTAGACGACTCGGTTGTAAGTACTCAAGGTCCAGATGCCGTTGGTATAGGAAGCGATGGAACCGTAGACACCACAGTAACGGGAGCGCTAAAAGACCCTAATGCGGTCTACGACTCTCGAGGCAACAAGATATACAAAGGCACTATATTTACCGTATACGAAGACGGAAGTGTATCTAGGACTGATGCAGCTACCGGTAAGACAATAGAAGCGGACCTTAACGACGCAACAACCATAGGGCAGATTACCGAAGCCGGGGCGGGCGACGCCGTTTACGCTTCTATACTTAACGGAACTACCGATTTAGAGACGGCGGTAGAGGTTGCGGGTGCCGGTACAATAGAGGGTTGGATTGCTAACAACGACCCAACTATGTTGGAAGACAGCGATTTTGTTGGGACAATTTTTCAAGACCCCCTAGATCAAGCAGACCTTATAGACCTTGTCATAGGGGATATAAATGCCCAAGTAGATAATGGTACTTTGCCCGCAGATAGTAGGCTAAACAAAAATTCTACTGTAGAAGAGCTTCTAGAGGGGCTAAGTAATGCAAGTGTCTACACCACAAATCGAGTCTTTGGGTATGCCGATGATGATGTTTTAGCAGACATATTAACCACCGCAAAGAAAGATGAGCTTGATAAGCTCTTTAAAAGAGCAGATGCGGACATACTAGCCACTTCAAGCGATATTTACGGTGATCTAGACGCTGATACTCAAGCAAAAATAGACTCGGTACTGGGTACAAGCACTACTGACACTACACTTACCCCGACTGACATTATACTGGGCGACGATACGTTTAATACTGCTAAAGACACAGATAATACAGGTATTACACTTACACCCACGCTTACTGCTACGCCAAAGGTTACTACTACACCCACGCTTACTGCTACGCCAAAGGTTACTACTACACCTACGCTTACTACTACACCTACGCTTACTACTACGCCAAAGGTTACTACTACACCTACGCTTACTACTACACCTACGCTTACTACTACACCTACGCTTACTACTACGCCAAAGGTTACTACTACACCTACACTTACTACTACGCCAAAGGTTACTACTACACCTACGCTTACTACTACACCTACGCTTACTACTACACCTACGCTTACTACTACGCCAAAGGTTACTACTACACCTACGCTTACTACTACGCCAAAGGTTACTACTACACCTACGCTTACTACTACGCCAAAGGTTACTACTACACCTACACTTACTACTACGCCAAAGGTTACTACTACACCTACACTTACTACTGCGCCAAAGGTAACTACTACACCTACACTTACTACTGCGCCAAAGGTAACTACTACGCCAACAATTACACCGACAATTACACCGACAATTACACCAACGGTAACTCCCACAGTAGTAACTAAAGCGCCAGATGACCTACCGGATACAGAAGACGAGTCCGAAGATACAAGCGAAGAGTTAGCAAGTCTTTTAGGTCAAGGCATACGCAGCGTTAGAACCGAACAAGCCGGTGTTGCTGATATAGCAATTACGTATGACCCCAGTCTATCCCTTGCTGAAAACATGCAGCGGATGCTAAGTAAGACCAAAAAGGCCGATGCAGTAGATAGCGCACTTATGTACGGTGGTGGTATAGTACAACCCACTGATTTAAATAATGAATTATTAAGAATTATAGAGGGTCGCTAGCGATGCCTAATCCAGTAACAGATTTCCTCACCAACCGCTATCTAACTACCGGCAGCGCTGCTGGGCTGACTCAACCTAGGGCGGATTGGGGCAATATAGCGAAAGATTTAGGCGCGGCTGCGGCTATTTACGGCATAGTAAACCCTAACGATTCCAGTGGGTTAGCTAGCTTTTTCGGTACTGGTGGACAACAACAGCCCGTAGGGTACACAGGTGGCATACCAAACTATACAGCCACTAGAGAACTAGCCCCAAACGCTTTTGCGCAAACCTATACTACCCCCACTGGAGAGGTTGCCCCACGCGTTCCGGGCAGTGCAGGTCGCAGGTACTTTACTGATACGCAGTTTACTCAAGATACTGCCACGCCTTTTATGGGTATTACAGCAGAACAAATAGCTGCGCAAAACCTAGCAGCACAAAACGAACTAGCGCTATTTGAGAACATACTAGGTGGCGTAGAAACCCAACGCGAAACAGCGGCAACAACTCCTACAGGTGGCATAACAACTCCTACAGGTGGCATAACCGGAATACCGGCAACAATAACCCCCACAGGTGGCGTAACAACTCCTACAGGTGGCATAACCGGAATACCGGCAACAATAACCCCCACAGGTGGCGTAACAACTCCTACAACCGGTACAACAACTACTGGTACAACAACTACCGGTACAACAACTACCGGTACAACACCTACTGCCTACGATACGTTTGCAGATTCACTTAAAGGTAGGGAGCTTACTGCTGCTGATGCCGCCGCTATTGCGGCTAGTGGATACTCGTTAAACGACCTAGCTAGTACACTCTCTACGGCTACAATGCCAATAGACGCTCTTGAACTGCGTAATTTTGTAAATTACTACACCGACGGGTCTACAACTACAGATGACGGTCTTGTCGGCACTACAGGTATGGGCAACTTGTTAGTAAGCCTAGGCGGTACACGGAATGCTGACGGCACTATTACTGATGTTACTGGCACTACTTATAGCATTCAAGACGGCGCATGGCGCCCAGTAGCGGCTACAACCGGTACAACAACTACTGGTACAACAGATGATGGTAAAATCGGCACTACAGAGATGGGCAACTTGTTAGTAAGCCTAGGCGGTACACGGAATGCTGACGGCACTATTACTGATGTTACTGGCACTACTTATAGCATTCAAGACGGCGCATGGCGCCCAGTAGCGGCTACAACCGGTACAACAACTACTGGTACAACAGATGATGGTAAAATCGGCACTACAGAGATGGGCAACTTGTTAGTAAGCCTAGGCGGTACACGGAATGCTGACGGCACTATTACTGATGTTACTGGCACTACTTATAGCATTCAAGACGGCGCATGGCGCCCAGTAGCGGCTACAACCGGTACAACAACTACTGGTACAACAACTACCGGTACAACAACTACCGGTACAACAACTACCGGTACAGCACCTACTGCCTACGACAATTTCATAGCTTCATACGCGGCCAAAGACGTTGCCGACTTTACCGCGGCTGACTACACCGCGCTAGCTAGCAGCGGGTATGCTTTGTCTGATATTGCAACTAGTCTTAATGTTACAGAAAGTAGTTTGGCAAACGCTTTAGACCTCTACAGCCCAGAAAACGTAGCGTTTCAAAATTTTATGGGTAGTTTACCTACTACACTCTCTTCAGCAGAGCACGCGCAAGCTCTTTTAAACAGCGGATACAGCCTTGAGAAAATAGCTTCTGGGTATACAAACACTACTGCAAGCCAGCTTCAAGCTTTTATCGATGGGTTTGATACAGCCGATACAGCAACTACTGATACAACCGGTACAACAACTACTGGTACAACCGGTACAACAACTACTGATACAACCGGTGCAGATGCAGTAGACACTCTACTAAATTCAACAGAACAATGGATGGTTGCAAATAGGGGCTATACCGACAACGGCGATGGAACTATAACTGATTCTACTAACGGTTATGTGTACGATAACGATACCGGAGAAGGCTATTTCCCTACAACCGTTACAGACGACACAACCGGCGCAGGAGAGACGTTAACCCTAAACGCCGCAGACGGTTCTACAAGTACAATAGACCTAACTGGGGGAACAACCTCCCTAACTACAACAGGTACGGCTGACCCTGCCGCCGGTCCCTTAGCGCCTACTTTTGATATGGTTGATGCGTCGGATGGTCTTTCTAAGCAAGATCAAGACATTATATATAGCGTAATGACCACTAGCGGAGCTAATATAGCCGATGTAGCGGAAGAGTTTGGTACAACTCAAGACGAAGTTATTACGGGTTTATTGCGTGGCGGATATCAAACCCCAGCTGAAATTGCGGCTACTCTTAATGCAGTGGACCCCGATACAGAATTTACCGAAGAAGACTTAATAGCTAATCTTTTAGAAACAAATAAAACTACTCCGGAAGAAGTTGCTGCGTATTACGGCATTCCTGTAGCAGCTGTCACTGCGCGTTACCGTGAGTTAGGCGGCAGTAAATTTGCCCAAGGCGGTAATGTAAACGGGTACTACCTAGGCGGCCCAACAGATGGTATGGCGGACCAGATTCCTGCTACAATCGACAACATGCAGCCCGCTGCGCTAAGTGATGGGGAGTTTGTAATTCCTGCCGATGTAGTAAGCCACTTAGGTAACGGCAACTCCGACGCCGGAGCAAAAAACTTATACAGCATGATGGAGCGAGTGCGCACAGACCGCACTGGCAACCCCAAACAGGGCAAGCAAATCGACCCCAACAAATATTTAGCGTAGGTAATAATTATGACGATCCCGAATATAGGCGCTAATCAAATAGCAGAAGAGTCTTCACTATCCAGTTGGGCTGGTCCTTACGTAACCGAGATGCTAGGTCGAGGTCAAGCGCTGGCGGGGCTACCGTATCAGGCGTATATGGGGCCTTTGGCTCCGGGGCAATCTGGACTACAGCAACAGGCTTTTCAAGGACTGGGCGCGCTCCAAACCCCCAATGCCCAGCAGACTACTTACGATCCTATGTCTTTTACTGCGGCGGGTACGGCTCAGCAGTACATGACCCCATACCTACAGGGCGCACTCCAGCCTCAGTACGATGCGGCAAGCCGTCAAGCTCAGATAGCTGCCCAAAACCTCCAAAGCCAGTACGGTAAAGCGGGTGCCTACGGTGGGTCTCGTCAAGGTGTTGCAGAAGCTGAGTTACAGCGTGGCCTACTAGATCGTATGGCGGGCATTACAGGTCAAGGCTACCAAGATGCGTTTACCCAAGCCCAGAACCAGTTTAACACAGAGCAAGCCCGACAAATGGCAGCCACAGGACAAGCCCAACAATACGGCTTAGATGTGTTAGGCGCGCAACGTACGGGTGGTGCAGAACAACGCGCTATCACAGGACAGGGTATTGCAGCAGACATCGCACAGTTCGAGCAAGAGCGAGACTACCCGTTTAAAAACGTACAGTTTATGCAGTCGCTGCTACAGGGTCTACCGCTCGAAACTCAAAGCTACTCGTACAGTCAACCTACGGGGCTAGAGTCTCTCGCTGGAGGGGTAGGGGGCGTAAAAAGCACTCTTGACACAATTAACGAATATCTCGGGATAGGGTAAAGTTATGAACGGATTACAATATCTAATGCAAGGCGCCCCTAGACCTGCTGGACAACCCCAACAAGCTGGGCCTAGACCTGCTCCTGCACAAAACGATCCCCGTATGGCGGCAGCTATGGATGTGGTAAAAAACGACGTGCCTGAACCCCTACAGAATTTAGTTTCAGAAAACGAATTTGCCCAAAAAGCTATGGAACTATTACAGTCCGCAGGCGGGCAAGCTGCTATGGGGCAACCCCCCGCTACGCCCCCTACAGTAAAGCAAAGGGTAGATCAGCAGGCTATGGAGGGTGTTGCAGGGTTACTACAGCGTCTGGCTCCGGGTATGCAGCAGCGTGGACAACAAGTACAGCAAGCTCAAGCGCGTAAAATGATCGGTGGCGGTATGCCCACTATGGGCGCTCCTAACATGGCTCGTATGGCTATGGGCGGTATTGTCGGCTATCAAGCTGGGGGCGGCGTTGAAGAACAACCTATGATGGGTCCTCCTGAGCCTAATCTTTACCAACGCATGGGCCAAGGGCTTAAAAACTACGGCACTAATGCCCAAGAAAGTATGGATATACTAAGAGCGGCTAAGGCCGGAATCGGTGTACCCTACGGAGAAAGATCAGCAGTAATGAAGCAGGTGCGTGATGAAATAGCCGCTCAGAAGCAAAACAGAGACCCTAACTTTATACAGCGTATGGGTCAGAAGCTTATGAATGCAGGACTTAACGTAGAAGAAAGCAAATCGATTCTTAAGAAATTCTACAATACCTTCGGCAAAACTTATGAAGAGATGTCTAACGGTATGGTTATGGGCGGTGGGGTTAAGCGGTTCCAAGCGGGTATGGAAGTAGAACTTGATGAAGACTTAATAGCTTCTTTGTTGGCCCAACAGCCCGAAGCTACTGGCTACACTGGTCCCTCCGCAGAAGAGAGAAGAGCCGCTTTGGTTGATGAAGACGCAGCCCGAGCACAATTAAGAGAAGCTAGACGCGCAGAGCAACGCACACGACAGGAGCTTGCCGAGAGAGGTCTTAGTGGGCCTGAAATAAATAGGTATCTATCTTCTAGGCTAGACGCCGTTGAACCCGGGGGTATTGGCGAGCTTAAACAGCCCCAGTTTGATACAAGAAGCCCACAAACAGGTCCTTTCCCAGCACGTCTTATAGACGACACTTCAGTCGGTACTGCCGAAGGTGGTAGGGGTGCGCCTCAAACTAATGTGGCTAGGACCTTAGAATCTATAACTAACCTTCAAGTACCTAGTGCGGACATATCTAGTTTACCTCGCTCTCCTTTACGTAGTTCCGTAGAAACCGCCATGCAGCAAAGGATAAGCGCCGATCCAGAGCAAGCAAGAATAGCTGAAGAAGATAGGCAACGCGCATTAGCCCAAACAGCTTATTCTATGTCCCCAGAAATGAAGGCTGAGTACGACCGTCGCAAAGCAGCGCTAGATGAGTACTATACAGCTCAACTTGACCCTAAGCGCCAACGCAGCCAAAAACTAAACGCGTTGCTCAAAGGACTTGCTACGCCGGGTGGTATTGCCCGTAGTGGTATTGCAGCGCTTGAAGGTACTACAGCAGTAGATGACGCGCGACTCGAAGCCCGCCGCAAGCAAGCCGAAGAGCAGTTTGGTATTGCTAAAGAAATGGGTGGCATCGAAAGAGAAAGCAGAGCGAAAGCGTTTGAGGCGGCCCGTACTTCAGGTCAGTCGGCATTTGAACGAGCAAGCGCTGCGGTAAACCAAGCAGCGCAAAGCCTAACTCAGCTAGCTACTAGTGATGAAACCCGAGCGCAGGGAATGGCAGTTCAAAACTACACAAGACAGATGGACGCCCTGAAGAGCCAGTTAAACGTCTTCTTACAGCAAGAAAAGTTAGCGGAAGATGATAAGCGAACCGCAGCAAAGCTTGTTAGTGATATACGTAGGGCACAGAGCGCTAAGGACGACACGATTCTTGACATACAAAACTCTATGATAGTGTACAGCCCAGAGCAAAGAACCGCCGCTGAACGCCTTATACAGCAGGCTCAAGCAGAAAAAGCTATGTTGCAGGAAGATATAAATTCTTTAGCGTTTAAACTTGGCCTTCCTGTTAATATACCTGCTGCGTCTGGTGCGAGCACGGGGAGTACTGATTTACCCGCAGGTTTTGTACCCGACTAACAATTAAATAGGTACGTTGTATGGCAGTGCAAACCGCGACTAATCCCGAAACTAACGAGAAAGTTATATTAGTAGACGGGGCATGGATTCCTGTATCTCAGACAGCAACAAACCCCGATACGGGAGCACGCGCCTACCTAGCAAATGGTAATTGGGTTGTAGACGATACTGTCTTTACCCCCGAGCCTGAAGAAACCTCACTATTGGGGTACGGGCTTGAGACGGGTAAGGCACTGCTTGGCGGTGCTGCGGGGCTACTGGAATCGGCTGCGACGGGTGCTTCGTTCATCCTACCTGAAGAAGCAGAGCAAGCTGCGCGCGCTCGCATTAAAGAAATCGGTGGGGGTGTACAAGAGTTCCTTGCCCCTGAAGCTGCCTATGAAGATAACACTTACCTAGACCTTGTTCGGGGTGTGGGTTCTACCGTACCTTTCCTTGCCGCTGCGCCTTTTGGGGTGGCTGGTCTTGCTGCGGGTGCCCTTACCGGTATTACAGCGGGTGCAGGTGAAGCTGCCCAACGCGCCGTAGCTGCCGGAGCTACTGAAGAAGAAATAAGCAAGGCTGCTGGACTAGGTACAATTCCGGGCGCTCTTGAGATGTTCGGTCCTGCTAGGATCGTTGGTCGCTTTAGAAAAGTACTTGGTAGAAACGCAGACGACGTAGCAGAAGAACTTAGCGGTAGCATAGTACGAAAGATTTCCCAAGCCACAGAAAGAGCGCCGTTAGGGCGTGTAGGCAAGGCGGCTATCGACGAAGGTATCCAAGAAGCTATCGCCGAAGTAGGTCAGAACCTTATCCAACGTGGGGTGTACGACCCAGAGCGTGGTGTGTTTACCGATACGGGTGAGTCATTCGGTCTAGGTGCGGGTGTAGGTGGTCTCTTACAGGGTCTAGCCGAAGCCATTATTCCGGGCCGTCAACGTGCCGCCGCTAGGAAAGCCGAAGAAGCTGCCGCAGCAGAACAAGCCGCAGTAACAGAAGGCGAAGCAGTTGCCGGTGAAGAAGCAATGGCCGCCGTACCGGTTGACGAAACTCGAGATATGTTCCCAGAAGAACGCGCAGCGGCGGAACAACAATTCCAAGGTCCTGAGCCAGAGCGTTTGCTTGATGTAGAGGAGCTTGCTGGTACGACTGAAGAAGCCCCAATCCAAGTAAGACCCGCTCCTACTCCCGAAACAGATTTAATAGCTGATTTAGAAGAGACCCAGCAAGTCGAAGAGATGTTGGTTGAGGACGAGCTAGATGCGATGCAGGTAGAGGAAGATGCGGCTAAGGCTAGTTTAGATGCTGCGGTTACTCAAGAACTAGGCGCAATAGAAGTAGCTGAGCGTGAAAACGCACTTAGGGATGTGCAGCAGCGCATTGAAGCGCGCCGTGCGGAAGAAACACAGGCTAAACGTGGTCCTATCCTAGAGGCCGTACTTGCCGCAGACACAACTAGCCAAGTTAATACCGAAAGAGCTTTCTCCAAGGCGCTAGCTGAAGCGGGTATAGCAAACACTACCCCTACAGAAGTTGAGCGCCAAGCCATAGCGCTGAAAACTTACAAGCTAGCACAGCAACGCCCCGAACCTGAAGTAGTAGAACCCGAAGTAGTAGCTGACGGTACAGGTGTTGCTGAACTAGAAGCGGCAATCCCCGAAGCAGGGCGTAGGCAAGCTGCACAACCAGAAGCCACAGCCGAAACGCTCATCACCCCAGAATTCTTTGATAGTCTTGGTATACCCAAGAGTGCGCCTATACGTCGAAGACAAGCCCTACAGGGTAAAGAAGTTAGCAGCCCCGAGGTACAGGAAGCACTACAAGTTCTAATCAAGAACCCAAAAATTTCTAAGCAGACTAGAGCTAACTTGTTGAATTACCGTGCGTTTGGCAAAGTAGTTCCCCCTACGACCAAACCTGCACCTGATGCACCTACTGCTGCTACACCTGCGGCTGCGCCTACTGCACCTACCGTTGCACTACCTACTACGGATGCGGAAAAGCTAAACAACAGGAAAGCAAAACCCGCACCTACTCGTGGCAAATACACACCGGATACATCTGTATCTTACTACATGCAGAACACTGCGGACGCAGACCAAGCACTACGCGCTATAGCTCTTGAGGGTACTGAGCCAGTGGCGCTACAGAAAACATCCCCCAAGGATGTGCCAAAGAAAGAAATGCGCCGTGCGCAAGCCGCTACTACATGGGTACGTAACAACCTAAGCCCCGAGGCAAATGCCAAACTGGACGAGTACAAGGCGTTCTACGAGCGTGCGGAAAACAGAGGCGAGGAGTTTGTAGAAAAACTTACAGCCGAGCAAAATGCGAGAGATCAGCTTGAGGCTGAGTATATAGAACAGGCCGAGAAACAAGACGATGCACTGACCCAAGAAATACTGGAAGAGATAGATGTTTACGAAACTACGACCCTTGAAGACATTGAGGGAATAATAGACTACCTACGCTCTGATGCTGTGGCTGCTACTATGCCAACGGTTTCGGATTCAGTAAACAATATGGTGCTTGATGGTAACCTCAAAGGTGCGCTTAAGCAGCTTGCTACTGACAGCCCCAATCCTATGGTACGCAGAACTGCTACCGTGCTTTCCGAAGCTATTAAAGATACTAAGATCGAGTTTGTAGAAGCGCTTGAGACCCCACGCGGCGACCAGTTTGCGGGTAACTACATACCTTCTCAGGACCTTATACAAATAAGTTTAGCGTCACCGCTAAGCACCCATACTATTTTACACGAAGCAGCGCACGCGGTTACCTCTAAGGTACTAGACAACAAGGCACACCCGGTCACCATACAGTTGACTAAGTTGTTTAACGACATTAAAGATAAGCTACCGCAGGGTAGTTATGGCAGAGAGTCCTTAAAAGATTTTGTTGCCGAGGCTTACACCAACGCCGAATTCAGAGCCATACTAGCAGCACACAAGCCCACTGGGGCTAAGCTGACTGCGTGGCAACGATTTACTAACGCCGTTAAACGTCTACTTGGCATGGCTCCCACTGAAGTTCAGAACATGGAGCAGGAAACCATAGACTATATAGACGACCTGATAGCTGAGTCTATTTCTACTCGTGACGCTACAACTGTACCGGGCGCTTTGGCTGATGGGGATGCTATTCGCGCTGTGTACGAAATGATGGGTGGCGGTACTGCTCTTGCCAAGGCTAAAACCCTACAAGATTCCCGAGATAGGATATGGACTAACTCGAAAGAGTTCACCGCCAAGTCCCGCATGACTCTCATTAACGGCATGACGTTGGCTAACTTGGTTGACCTTGTTCGTGACCGCTTACCATCCGCAGATAAGTTACAGCAGCTCATCTTTAAACAGGATGGCGAACGTAACGAACTCATGAAGGACTTTGGTGCCAAGCTAAATGATTTCAAAACAGCGTTCAAAGGCGACAGCAAGGCAATCGAAACCTTCAACACTCTAGTCGGCCTCAGTACTATTGAGGAAGTAGACCCAACAAGACCTGAGTCTCGCTACAAGCAGTTTGGGTACAGCTACACTGCCAAAAATGGCAGCCCAGTAGAGAAAATTGCTTTTGATACCGAGGCTCAGCGGGACGAAGCTGTAGAAGCCTTGGACAGAACAGACGTAGTCGGTGGAGTAAAGAAACTAAACGCAACTCCAGAACGTCTTGCTGCCTACACAGAAGCCCGTAGGATGTATGACTCGTTAACACCCTCGCAGAAAACTGTTTATAGCACCCTGCGAGACATGTACAAAAACATGAACGAAGCCATACTGGAATCCATTGACGCTAAGCTAGAAGCCTTAGACTTAGAAGAAGGTGTTAAGGCAACAGTCAAAGACCAAGTACTGCGAAAGATGCTTAGCTCTGGCGTTATCGACCCCTACTTCAAGCTAGACCGCACTGGAGATTTCTGGGTTGAGTGGAGCTACAAGGATGCTGATGGGCAGGCTACGTACGGTGTAAGTGCGCATAAAACTCCGGGCGAGCGTGAGATAGCCATAAAGCGCCTTAAAGAAAACCCCAACGTAAGCGACGAGAGTATAAAAGAAAAGCCCCGTCCAGATATGTCGGCGCAGGGTGTGAATGTGCCTACTACTTTCCTAGTCGAGCTACTCAAGGAAATGGATAAGCCGGTAACGATCACAGAAGCCGACGGTACAACGCGTGAAGTTAAGATTCCACAAGAAGCTGTAAAGCTAGTCAATGACGTACTGCTACGATCGTTGCCAGAACAAGGTCTGATTCAAGGCCATCAAGAACGTGCAGGCTATGCAGGTTACGAAACAGAAGCGTTACTGACGTTTGAACAATCCTACCCCGCGATGATTAACAGCCTTGCAAACCTTAAGTACGAGCTAGATTTTACCCTAGCCACCAACGAGATTAAGGAAGAAGCAGCTTCAGGCGCCAACGCAAACGACCGTCTCGTGCAGGATATAACTACAGCTCTTGTGGGTAACAAAGCCGAAACTGATAGGCAGCCGGGCAAGCTACCAAGCTATCTTGAATTCGTTAAGAACCCCAACCTGCCTAACTGGGCACGTAAGGCTCGCGCTGCTTCGTTTATCTACACACTAGGCTTTAACATATCGTCTGCTGCGGTAAACATGTCTACCCTACCCATGATTGTCGGCCCACTATTGTCCGGTAAGTTTGGTGGGGCTAAGGCTACGTCCGCTATGGGACGCGCCATGAAAATGTACACGCAATCGTTTGGTGAAGTTACCCGCGAAGGCATTACTAAAGAAGGTGCACTAGGTGAAGTAAAAGAGCTGGGCGGCTTCAGCTACACAAACAAAAAAGGTGGACCGCTAGGTCCGCTTATCGAGCGACTTAAAGCCATAGGTCTGGATACTCGTACTATCGCTTCGGAGAACGCCGACTACGAAAACCCAGCAGCACCTTTCCTAAACAAGCTAGCGTACATCTCAGGCTTTGTGTTTAACCACTCTGAGCGGGCCATCCGTCAAGTTACGGCAGCAAGTTCGTACATTCTGGAAGTGGAAAAAGCCTATGCGGACGCCAACAAGGGAAAGCCTGCTAAAAAGATAGACGAGATGTCAGAGACGGAAATAGAACTGTTTGGCGAGCCTGCGGCTAAAGTAGCTACTGAATTCATGGAATACGCTAACAGCTCCGCGCTTCTGGCTACTGCTCCTCGTTGGGCACAGACTGGACCGGGCGCTATTATCTACCAGTTCAAGCGATTCCCTGCTCAGATACTCTACATCCAGATGAGCATGTTGAACGCTCTACAGCGACAGGCTAGAGGGGCGAAACGTACGCCAGAACAGATAGAAGAAGACCGTGCCTTACGTAGTGCGTTTGTTTACATGACCGCTACTGGTGGGGCGTTGGTTGGCGTTAAGGGTATACCGTTCTACGGACTGGTTGCTGCCATTGCTGACATGTTCTTAGGCGAGGACGAGGACGACACCAATACTATAGTCGCCAAGACTGTGGGTGACGGGCTTTACTACGGTGCGGTTGCTAAATACTTCGGCACTGACGTAACTGATCGTGTTGCCCTAACTAACCTTATGATCCGAGACAAAGGCAACTACCGCCCAGAAAACAACACTGAGTACCTGCTAGAATCCTACGGCGGTCCTACTGTTGGTATAGCTATGCGGTTAGGCGAAAATTTCAGCCGTTTATTCGATGACGATCCTAAGAACGATGCGCGAGCCATTGAGGGACTACTACCAACTGCTTTCGGTAACCTGAAGAAGTCTTTGCGTTACACTGCCGAAGGCTACGAAACTACGCGTGGGGATGCCATAGTAGGAGACGTTACGGTAGGGGATGCAATACGGCAGACTATGGGCTTCGCCCCTGCTAAGTTCCGTGCCGCACAGGACAAGCTAGCTAGAGATCGCCGCGTAACAAACGGCGTAAAAGCCATGCGTACTGGGCTACTTGATAGGTTTGCCTTCGCTCACAACAACGGGGACGAGGCTGCTAAGCAAGAAGTACTGGAAGACATACGGGCGTTCAATCAAAAGCACGGCAACGTCGCTATAGAAGGCGATAACTTAATTCAATCTATTAAGACTCGTGCTAAAGGTTCTGCCGTAGCAGAACAACTTGGTGGTAATGTGGCAGAGCGCCGGTTCATCCGTAGCTTGCTCGAATCCCGAGATGAGTACGAAGAATTGTAGGATAAAAAAAGCCCCCGAGTAGGGGGCTAACTCTCTGGACTAAAGAGGATGATGAAGCTACGATAATACTAATACTGGTAGTAAAAGTCTACCTACACAACTATATATAGGGCCAACAGGGTCTTAGCGCATCCGCCACACCCTTACCCCGTACATACCACCCTCAATACAAACACGTTTTATCAGGTCAGACTTTGGTATACCGCTAGCATCTACTATGTCCGCGATAGCCTGCTTTGTGTTTAGGCATGGGATAAATACCGAAGTACCTACAACGAATTTATCCCAGTCTATAACTATGCGTACCCCATCTGGGGATATATCACTATGCTTCAGCCTCATCAGAGTCTTCCGCTTGTACAGTAGGGTCCATGTTTAGGGTGCACTCTATGGTGTGAGTTACGCCTATGTCCATTTTAGTACCGGCGCCCATCCGCTTCTTGGTGTACTTACCTTCCATTTTCTCAAAGATAAGCGCCTTCACACTTTCAAAAGTATACTTACGATCCGCGAGCCATTTTTTAAGTGGTGGGATGCGTATGTAGAGCTTGTGGGTGTCAGTCTCATGCCGTGATACAAACTGAAAGTTAGGCATATCCTGAAGGCTTATCGGTATTATGTTTTGCAGCTCTGGATCGGTAGCATTAGTAGTGCTAGTTATGCGTAGTATTGAGCGTGCGTGATCCATATAGAACTGTGAGATTATGTCCTCTATATCCATGTCCATGCCGACGAGGTTAGCCCTTTGGGCTTTAATCATCTTGATTATCCACTTCCACAGTCTGTCTAGGTCCCAGTCTATTAGGCCAATTTCTTTTGCTACGACGCAACCTGCATATACAGTAGCGCCCTGCGCTATCCAGAAACGCTCTTGTGGCTCTGCATTTAACGCTTTAACTAAGTCCGTACGAGTCTGAAGCGTTAACTCTTTTACCGCAGCTTTGTTTCTAATAACGTGTTGTATGAACAACGGCCCCGCATGTCCATAGTTTTCGGCTAACTGGTCATTGAGATCGTTCGCCCGTAGTGTGTCCGCAGCGCCATGCAGTAGTTTAGTGGCAGTGTAATCTGTTACGCGTCCTGCTTCCCCTTTCGGAGAAGATCGGTACTGACCCGCTACGTCTCTTATGCTGTTATTACCAGTGGCGCCACAATTCAAAGACCAAGGTTCGCCCCTGTACCGCTCAGCGTTCTCGCCTCTGTTACTCATACGGTTTTTCTGCACGCCGTCACTAATGGCATAACAGAAATCACTAGCGGCTTCGGGCTTGTAGTTAGACACCTCGTCTATGTAGAGCGGCAGGTTCTTCAGTACTTCTGCGCGGTTCCATGCTGAGTTGGGGGTGTCCTTACCTATCAGTACTAACTTCTTGTGGTTACCCCATACGGACGCACCGCCCCACATACCTGTGGTCTTACCTATACCTGTCTCTGGGCTGTTAAGGTTATAGATACAACCGGCTATGCCGGACATAAACTCCATGAGTGGAGACCCGAAAGACAGCCCGAACATGTACTGGTGCTGCTCAAACCCCGGCTGATTGTAGAACTTAGCAAGCTCCTTCCACTGTTCTAGTGTGCCCTTTTTATCGAACATAGAAACGTACTGAGCGGTGCGCGATCCTGCGGGGTTATGCTCTATACGGTTAGCAAATATCTCTTTGTCTCCAACCACAAAAGACTTACCGTCCTCCGTCCATCCGAACTGAGACTTAACTTTAATCGGTGGGCCTTCTGGTTTGAGTTTAGTTATCCAAGCGCCTATGTATTCCATAAGTTCCTTCTGGGTACTAGGTAGTACCAATACGTCATTTGAATTCAACGTAGCCCGAAACGATTCAGTAGACATTAAGTCTTTTTGAGAGGCGACGAACGTACGCTCACCCTCGTAGTCGCTTGTGTGGGCTATCTCATAGCAAGGCCCGTCTATGTCCAACATACGCTTCTTAACGTACAGATTGTCAGGACATATTATTATTTCTTCACGGTTACCTTCTTTGTCGTGCATTACTTTTGCTACCCCACCACCTTCGGGTCTTACATACTTGTCTGGGTAAGTGGGTATCTTTATCTTTTCTAGTACAGATTCTTTCTTGGGCTTAGCTTCCTGTACGCCTTCACTTTCGGCGTCGGTAGCTTCAACCTCTTCTGCACGTTCGTCGTAGAACTCTTCCTCTACTTCCGCATAACCCTGTACTTCTACTTCATCGCTTTGGGCTAGCTTAAGCTCTCGGCATAGCGTGATTGGGCTTTTGATCTTACCGTTGTTAGGACACCCTTCGCATAGGCCGGGGCAATCACTGTCGAACGTAGTACAGAGGTGTGGGTACTCAATCGACGAGGCTATCTTTTCCGTCTCATCAGCACTGTAGTTACTGTAACCCTTTGATATTAAATGTATTGCGGGTAGTCCAACAACACCGTCCGTATCGCAGCGTTTGGCTATGGATAATGCGTGCGTCCACTCTGGGTAGGTAAGCTCGTCTGGTTTACGTATGGCTTTGTCTATGTGCGCGCAGCCACTACCTTGAGCAGTCTTCATTAGAATGTTAGCAAACTTGTACGTGTACTTATTCTCGTTACCCTTTGCGTTGTCCATGTCGGCCTTATCGGCACTGGAGTATTCTCTGGGAGGGAGAACTGGTATCAAGTCTACGGGCAGCTTCGCGGCAAACTCCGCCAAAACCACTGGCCCCTTAGCAAAACTAACTACACGAACTTCTGTAGGCGGATTGTCTTTGAAGTTATGTGTGTTCGGTATGCGTAACAAACGCGCAGCGTCAGCAGTTACAGCGGGGTCTATCTCTAGCCCTTCCTGTAGACACGCAGCCTTTAAGCTAATAGCAACCGGTAGCCACTCCTCACGGGTGTACGCCCGATCAAGCGACCAGTATATGTGTAGACCGCGCCCCGAATTAACTACAGTAGGGCGGGGAATATTATGTTTTTTATACCAATCTTTGAGCGCTAGTAGCGCTTCTTGTTGTGTGCTGTAGGGTTTACCTTTCCCGCAATCCAAATCTAGGAACAGAGATTTTATATGGTGTATGTTTTCGCCTTTGGTACTAGTGTCGTCAGTAAAAGACGCCGGTGCAAAGTACGCATCTCGTTGTTCTAAATCAAAATTATTTGCGACATCGGTAACAGAGTCTAAAGACGCATAGGTCTTTCTTATCATCTTTCCGTCTTTAAGACCTGCTACGCAGTAGTATCCTTCATCACTCAACACAGTACTTAGAAACTGTTTGGTGTCCATCGTTTAGTCCGTATCTTAGAGGGTGTTACGGGTGCCCGAAGGCACCCGCTTGTTGTTAGTCATCAAATTCATCTAGCAAAGAAGCTAAATCAACGTCAGGTGCCGGTGCGTCTTTTTTCTTCTTAGACACCTTAACTTTGGGTTCCTCTACCGCTTCCTCGTCGTCATCGTCAGCTTGATCGAACAAGGACGGCTTTTCTGGGGTAGGGCTTGGGACTGTATCATTAGTTAGTTGTGGAACGCTAGTCTCTTGTTTAGGTTTTATAGATAGCGTAACTAATTTTAGCGTGCCCTCGTCCTTCTGAGCATCTACCGACATGCGTAGCTCATCTTTGTCCAGTATTCTTACCGGCTTAAACAACAGCTTAGGCGTAGAACTATCGGTGTCAAAGCGAAGCTCAGTCATGATGGATGCTAGTGGTACGTTCTGCGCGTCGATCAAACGGGCGTAAGACTGTAGGCCCATCTTCTTCTTATCATCACCGAACACACTAGTAGCGGGAAGAGACAGTTGGTACACCGCATTAGAGCGCAGCTTGCCTTCTGCATCAGCTAGCATTACTGCAACGCGTTGTTGGAAGCGGCACGCACGAGACTGCCCTTGTCCAGAACCTTTAATGTTCTTCGGACAATCAAAACATGATACTGATTGGCGGGTGTCACTTGGTACGTCTTGCGACGGCTTACCACTACCAGAATCAGCAGACCAACAAGAAGGTGCTGTAGCTTGTCCCGCTACGTATTGCCCCTCGTAGAACATGCGTGATACAGGTGAGGTCTTAACGATTACTATGTTAATAGAGCGCCCGTCAAGTTCGCCTACCTCTTGTCCATTTACTACCTTGCGGAATACGCCGCCACGAATACTAAGACGGTTAGTACCACCTTTAGCACCGCCACCGGACGCGTTCTTATCAGGCTCTAGTTGTGCCAGTAAGTCTTTGTACTCTTGTGGCATGTTGTCAAACAAAGCTAATTCGCTCATAGGTCTTGCTCCTCGTTAAAATCCAGTTCTAGTTGTTCTGTAATTTGGCCTTCTTGTTCTTCTACCGGCTCCTCCTGTTTCAGCGCTTCGATAACAGCGGGCAAATTAAAGCGGTATGTGTAACCCACTTTTATATAAGTACTTCTTGGTATAAAGCCCTTATTTACCCATTGCCTAATCGTGCTTACTTTTACAGAAAGGTGGTCGGCGACATCCTCAACAGGGACGTAACTTTCTATTCCACTCATTTCTTCCTCCGTACAGTAATAGAATACTCACTGTCTGCGTTTAACCCCGGCGGTAATACATCAGGGTTCTCTTCGAGAAACTCTTTCATGTTGCCTTGATGAATTCGTTTCTCTAATAAATCCACCGCTTCGTTTTCTACGATGAATCGGTTCATTGCTTCCCAGTCGCTTGTCCAGAAACGCTTTCTCTGGGTGCGCCAGAACGTACCAGAAGCGGTCTTTACAGACTCAGTTCCAGTGGCCTTGCAATGTTCTAGTAGAGCTTGCTTTACCTTATCTAGTTTGCCTTCAAGTTCTTTCTCTTGCTCAGCAAACGTAGCAGCTAACTCGTTTTTCTTATCTCGAATCTTAATGTATACAGAAACGAGGCGGTCGAGGTCCGTCACAACAACGTCTGTCATGATTCATAGTTCCTTTTTTGTTACGTTTTATAAAGTGTATTGCAGTTTGAATTATAGTTCAAGTATATCTTGGTATAAATCTATCATCTTAGTATGAACATTAATTCGTTCGTCTAACATTTTGTACAGCCGTTTCTCAACGGGCGATCCTTGCAGTTGTACTACAGTACTTGGGTGCTTCTGTCCCGAGCGATGCACACGAGCATTAGCTTGCGCGTAAGTTTCGAGAGAAGAAGTTGGTCCCCACCATACGATTGTATTCGCCGCAGTAAGAGTCACGCCATGCGCAGCAGCTTGCGGTTGTATAATAAGTACGCGGGGGTTGTCTGTTTCTTGGAACGCTTTAAAGATGGCGGTGCGTTTGTTTGCACTTACATCTCCGTTTATCACGTCGTTGGTAATACCTTCTTTGGTCAGCTTTTCTTTAAGTATTCCAATGACATGCTTGAACGGGACGAAGATAAGAACTTTCTGGCTAGACTCGTCGATAACTTCACGCAGTACTTTGTACCGGTTCTTAACATCGAACTCCACCGTCTCTCCAGTATCGCTATAGACCGCACCACATGAAATCTGCAATAGCTTGTTCATGGCAACCGCTGCGTTAGCCGCAGTAATTTGTTCGCCCGCAGCAGTGGTCATCATTTCTTTACGTAGTAGTTCGTAGTACTTCTTTTGCTGCGCCGTCAACTCTACTTCGCGCTTTACGTAGGTCATCTCTGGTAGGTCGAGACATTGTTCTTTAGTGAAACGTATTGCAGGTTGTAAGCAGTTATAGACTATATCGTTAGCGTTGGGTTTCGGTGCCCACTTAAACTGCGTAACTTTGTGCATTACTAACTCGCGGAAAGCGCCGAAGAACCTAGGGACTTCTTTAGGGTTAACTAGTTTAGCTAGTCCGTACGCGTCAACCGGTGACTGTGCAGCAGGAGTACCGGTCATCATCCACAACCAAGTGTCCCCATTCATTATGCTAGCCAGTACTTTCCATCGCTTAGACTGCGCGTTCTTGTAGTGTGTTGCCTCGTCTACAATAATCAGGTCAAACCCACCATTAGCTATATCGTCTTTTACTATCTCTACACCATCGTAGTTAATGACGACGAACTCAGTATCGCTGTGGATTATTTCTTGGCGTTTCTTCTTAGCGCCGTGCGCTATGTCTACTGTACGGTGCATTGCAAAGCTAAACAAATCAGCCCGCCATGCAGAGTCCATAATAGATAGGGGGCAGATAATAAGTACGCGGTTTATCTTGCCTTGCTTCATCAAGAAGTCAGCCGCCCATATAGCAGAAGCTGTTTTGCCTGTGCCCTGCTCGTTAAAGCAAAAGGCGCGTGGGTTCATAGTAAGAAAAGAAGCGGTTGTTTTTTGGTGGCCGAACGGTGTATAGCGCCCGGGCCAATCGTAAGTACCCAGAATAGGTGAGGGCACGTCCTTTATGTTTAAGTTTCTAAGTACGCGGGCTTCGTCTACACCCCACTTAACTAGTACTTCGTGCTCACCTACTGCCTTGCTTGTTGGTATTGCCGTTGTGATTTTCGCAGGATTACGAAGCCGCAAGAGCAAGCCCCTGTTATCTATAATTTGCATCATTCTCGCCTGTAGTTACTACTTTTCGGTTGTTTTCTTTTTATAGTTTCTAGCGCGGTTCTTACTGCGACTTTCTACTGTTACGCCATCTTTGTTACTACCACCTTTGCTTAGCGCTTTCTTATGACTAACGTCTTTGCCTTCACGCTTGTCGGCCTTACCGTTCTTGTTTTCGTCCTTACCTTCTTTATCCATCTTACGTCTAGCGCGTTGGCGTTCCATTCGAGCTTCAAACTCAGGACTGCCTACGGGCTTGTTCTTTTGCTTGGGTCTATCTTTCGGGTTCTTATAAGGCATAGTGTTTCTCCTTAAGGCGAATTACACGGCATTTATCACGTTTGTCCCCTAGATAATATATCTTACCATCTGATTCAAGTTGAGCGGGCCTAGCGGTAATGCTGCTATAAGGGAGGTGGGGATAAATAGCGCGTATTTCTTTTGTGGTGATGCCCCGATCCCCTGCTTTGACAACTTCGCTATAAACCAAGGCTAGCATTTTCCCGCTAGAAACTTCTTCTGCTGCGTCTATGCTAGTCTCAGGAGCGTCTGTACGATGTAGCTTATAGACAGGGGTATCGCTAAATGTGTATTCCGTCATTACTTTTTCTCCTATTATCTCTTCCCGTTATGTGGGCACTCCAGTACCACGCACCATGCGCGGCAAAGCCCCGTTGGTCTTGCGTTCCAAGTATCTACCTCAAACGCTTTCTCTAGCTTACCGTATTCACCTAACCACTTTTCCCAAAGGGCAGGCTCGTTCTCAATAGTGTACGTCTCTTTGATAAACGCGTTACACACTACAAATAGTAAGCCACTCTTTACTACCTTTACTTCTGGGAAGTGCTTGAACGTAGCTAGCGCCATCAACTCAAGCTGTCCCTTGTCCGCATACTTCGCAGACTTACCGGTCTTGTAGTCGAATATCTTAGCTACACCGGCTTCTCTATCTAATATCGTAAGGTCAGAGACACCCCTAAACCATACGTCTTTATCAAAGAAACCGCAGGGTTCAAGGTTCTCGGTAAGCCCCATCTTGTACTCACAGAGCTTCTCACCTTTCATATTTTTAAGTTTGTCTAACGCAGATAACGCGTAATCAAACCTTGGGTCTAACGTCTCAACATCACCTCTAACGTATAGCTCCGCAGCTTCATGGAACTCGTTACCGTACAGTATGGCTTCGGTGTTGAAGTCTTCTTTATAGTCTTTAACTACCTTGGTGTGGTAGTACTTCTTAGGACATTGATCGAAAGTTTTTATGCTGCTGAAAGACCATGTGGGTTTACCCATTCCGTACATTCTCCGTAGTTCTTTCCAGTTTCCACGTCACCACGCACCGGAAGACCCTTTGCCCAATCGGGTGTGTGTCGCATACATAAGTCAACATAGGCCGCAGCCTCATCAACTTCGCTATCTGGAACACAGCATACCACAGAGTCATGGACAGTAAGAAGTATAGGGTACCGCTTTGAAATCATTAACATTTGATCCGACATAATACAGCGGGCGATGCCTTGGCATACGTTCTCTATAACCTTGCCGCCATAGATGTTTACCCACCCTCTACGGGTCTTGTACGAAAACTGAGTCCCCATCTCACCTTCTTCGGCTTTGAGGTCACCGTACCGCATGATGAGTCCCGACGGCAGACGTATGCCATTAACTTCTGGTAGTGTTTTTAGTACGCCAGCTCTACCTATGCCGTAGCGTTCGCCTTGGTACATACCCATCACAGCATTCTGTGCGTCACGCCACAACTGAGAAATAGAAGCATTGGCACTGCGGTACACCCGTATGATGCGCTTACATTCCTCTTCGTCTACCTCTACGCCCATACCTTTTAGCTGATCGCGGAACTTAGCGGCACCCATACCGTAGCCCGCACCCAGAATAGTAGTCTTGCCGATGAAGCGTTCGGCGGGTGTTATGTCTTCCTCTTTCTTATTGTAGATAGTAGCCGCCATCTTCTTGTATACGTCTTCGCCTTTCTCGAACGCTCTAATTAGATCAACTTGTCCTGCTAACCAAGCTAACACCCGGGCCTCTATCTGCGCAGAGTCAGCTTCGATCAGGGTGTGGCCTTCGGGGGCGCAAATACATGATTTCAATACCTTGCCGTTCGGACCGCGTGATGGTAGGTTTTGTAGGTTTATCTTGTCGGAACCGCCCCACCTTCCTGTGTGTGCAGCGTAGTACCGAATCGGTACGGGCATTTTCCCGCGTATACCAATGTCGATGAACCGCTCGGTGCGGGTCTCTTCTAACGTACTCTTCAAACCTATTCGTGCAGCTACTAGGGCTTGTACTCGCGCGTCCTCATGTTCCTGTAGGGCTTTGAATCCCTCGTCGCTCTTAGCAAAAGCAAAGGCTTCCTTACCCGTACGCAAACTTGTTTTCATTGGCGGGGTAACGCCCAGCGACTCGAGTGCCTTAGCGAACTTAGGGTTGGACATCAGCTCTTCTTTCTCTATGCCGCACTCTTCGAGTAGTTTTTCTTTTTGTTCTTGCAGCGTGTCCAAGTGATCTTCTAGCCTACCTACGTCCAACTCCAACTTAGGCTCGGTGAACATACGCAGCGTCATGTCGATTACTTTAAGTTCTTTCTTCGGGAATACTTTTAGGAATATCTCAAACAACTGATAGGTAAGCTCAACATCTTGTATGCAGTAGTCACCGTACCGTTCTAGTTCTTCTTCAGTAAAATCTGCGCGGTGCTTACCTAACGCGTTTAAGACTTCGTTGCCTTTCTCGCCGATCTCATACATGTCAGCCAAGTACTTAAGCGAACCACCAACTTCCGTACCATGTAACGCGCGGCCCATACACAGCGTATCAAGCCATAGCTTAGGGTGAATATCAAACAGCCAACTAAGAATAGCGCCATCAAACATAGTGTTATGGGCAAGAACAGCAGAACCTTCCCAATCGTAGTTAGCGTGTAAGTATTTTTTAACCGCATCGAATGGCCCACTTATCCAATCTGTTTCACCACTGTTAACTTTAACCGCAAGTCCTATGACCTCAAACTCGGGGCTTCGCACGTACTGCTCGGTTGTTAGCGTACTAAGAGAAAACGTCTTGTCGTAGTACGTCTCGAAGTCTACCGTTATTATATTCACTTTATGTTAACCCCATCTTTATACTCGTCTCTATACCCAAACCAAAAACCAGCGATTAGGTTTAATGCGTCCACATGCTTTTGAATAGCAACTTTATCTTCCTCAGCGTCAGTAGAGAAAAAGTTTTGCGGCTTCCCGTTTTTTGCATCTTCTAGCATTGTTTCTGTGCTTTCGAGGAGGCTAATTAAGGAGTATTTAGCGGCGGCATGGCATTGTTCATCGTCAAGGCAAACACGTTGCACCGTGTAAATTTGCCCTTCGGCTACCTCTACGTGCATACCGGGAGCTAACCCGTTATGCTCTCCCGAATACTGCCTATCTAAATTTAGTATTTCTACGTCCATTACAATAACCCCTTATCTTTTAGAATTTCATAGTTCGCTGCGTGCGCGTCTTCTATTTCTTGTTTGCTTTGCCCGTGGTACGGTACCGCTAAGTTCTCACTTACTAGTGCGGCATTTACTGAAGTCCTATCGCTTAACATGATGACTCCTAAGTACCGCCCGAACTTACCCTTCTCTCTGGTAGTTAGGGTGTACGTTCCTCCGACGTGCAGTGTGTCCTCGACAAACTCCTTTGCCACGAGTCCGGCAGCCTTTTCTTCTGCATCTCGTGTGCGGCACTCTGGAGTATCAATACCATAAAGACGTATGCGCTCACCGCACTTCCAAGTATCAAAGCCAAGATCAATATCCACATCTACTGTATCTCCATCCACGACTCTTACT